>Ga0157377_10000059_pt1 | contig 84812 bp, 72 predicted proteins | sample M55metaG_FD_121116 | JGI IMG/M metagenome (GOLD analysis project Ga0157377, IMG submission 121116) | Miscanthus rhizosphere microbial communities from Kellogg Biological Station, Michigan, USA - M5-5 metaG | ecosystem: Host-associated > Plants > Roots > Rhizosphere > Soil | place: USA: Michigan... | reverse complement strand
TGCGCATCGCTTGCCCCACCCTGGGACATCGATGTCCCAGCCTTGCGCATCGCTTGCCCCACCCTGGGACATCGATGTCCCAGCCTTGCGCATCGCTTGCCCCACCCTTGGGCATCGATGTCCCAGCCCTGCGCATCGCTTGCACCACCCTGGGACATCGTTGTCCCAGCCTTGCGCATCGCTTGCACCACCCTGGGACATCGATGTCCCAGCCTTGCGCATCGCTTGCACCACCCTGGGACATCGTTGTCCCAACCCCGCGCATCGTTTGCCCAACCTGCGCATCGCTTGCTCCACCCCTTAGCTTCATGGGCATCGTAGTCGCGCTGAAGGAATTTGGCTTGGGCGGTTAGGACGCCACCTTCTCCCCTCAAGGAGGGGAGAAGGGCTCTGAAGATCGAGTGCCCTCGCAACTTCGTCACATCTCCGTCACCGCTACCCTGCAACCATTACGAAGCCGTTCGTATAGTGCCGGGCATGCGACCGACGACGACTAACTTCCGCCGCCGCCCGACGTCTGTTTCGGCAATGCTGCGAGCACCCGCGCTCCTTCTTGCCGCCCTCGCTCTGGCCCTGCCGGTCTTCGCCGCCGACCCGCCCCCTCCCGATCCGCCCCTCAACATCACCAAGGCCACCTCGGCCATCAACATCGACGGCGATCTATCCGATTCGGGCTGGCAGAACGCGCTGCGCTTCGACACCTGGTACGAGACCAACCCCGGCGACAGCGTCGAGCCGAAGGTGAAGACCATCGGCTGGATCACCTACGACGATCGCTTCTTCTACGCCGCCATCGAGTCGCTCGATCCGACGCCGTCGGCCATCCGCTCGCAGCTCGGCGACCACGACGGCATCAACGGCAACAGCGACGACTTCGCCGGTGTGATCATCGACTCGCGCAACGACGGCAAGACGGCGCTGGAGTTCTTCGCCAACTCCGCCGGCACGCAGTACGACGCCTCGCAGGACGACAGCAGCGGCGAGGACTCCTCGCCCGACTTCTTCTGGGACTCCGCCACGCGCAAGACCGAGCGCGGATGGATCCTGGAGATGCGCATCCCCTTCTCGTCGCTCCGCTACGAGAAGAAAGACCCGCAGACCTGGGGCCTCATCCTCTACCGCAACATGCCGCGCGAGCGGCGCTACCAGATCTTCACGCACAAGCTGCCGCGCGGCCAGAACTGCTTCGTCTGCAACTTCAACAAGGTGGCCGGCTTCACCGGCCTGCCGAGCGGCGGCCACCTGGTCACCGCGCCGTACGTCGCCGCGAAGGAGATCGGCCAGCGCCGCGGCGACTTCGGCTCCGACCTGCGCAACAACCCTCCCGGCCTCGACGCCGGCCTCGACCTGAAGTGGACGCCGAACGAGAACACGGCCATCGATGGCACCATCAACCCCGACTTCTCGCAGATCGAGTCGGACGTGGCGGTCATCTCCACCAACGAGCGCTTCGCCGTCTTCTTCCCCGAGAAGCGCCCCTTCTTCCTGGAGCGCGTCGACCTCTTCTCCACGCCGCTGCAGGCGGTCTACACCCGTACCATCACTTCGCCGCGCTTCGGCGGCCGCGGCACCGGCACGTTCGGCAAGAGCAACTACACGCTGCTCATCGCGCAGGACCGCGGCGGCGGCTCGGTGATCATTCCCTCCGCCTTCGGGTCGGACTTCGGCGATCAGGATTTCCAGTCGACCGTCGGCATCGGCCGCTTCCGCCGCGACGTCGGCAAGAACTCCTTCGTCGGCTTCCTCGGGTCGACGCGCGAAACGGAGGACGGCGGACACAACCGGGTCCTCGGTCCCGACTTCACCTGGCGCCCCAACAGCTCCAACACCGTCACCGGCCAGCTCCTCATCAGCGACACCCGCACGCCCGACCGCCCCGATCTTCATCCTCAGTGGGACGGCCGCAAGCTCCGCGATCACGCCGCCGACCTCTGGTGGTCGTACTCCAATCCGAAGCTCGACATCTTCGTCGACCAGAAGGACATCGGCAACGACTTCCGCGCCGACAACGGCTTCATCCCGCAGGTCGGCTATCGCGCCACCTACGGCGAGACCGGCTGGACTTTCCGCCCCAAGGGTTTCTTCAACCGCGTGCGCGTCTACGGCTTCACCGAGTACGACTCGCTGCAGGACGAGTCGCCGCTCGACGGCGCGCTGCTCTACCGCCTCTTCTCCGCCGGCTTCGGCGCCGACGGCAAGTTCCGCTCCTTCAGCCGCTGGCGCTACGCGGTCGACTCGGTGCGCAACGGCGAGGACGTCTTCACCCGCAAGCGCATCTACTTCCAGGAGCAGTTCGCGGTGAGCAAGGTGCTGCCGTCGGTCTCCTTCGACGGCTGGCTCGGCGATGAAGTGGACTTCGCCAACAACCGCCTCGGCAAGGGGGCCAACATCAACGCCAGCGCCAACCTGCGGCCGAACTACCGGCTGACCATCGGGCTGACCAGCGGCCTCCGCTGGCTGCGCGTGCGTCCGGAGGATCGCCCCGAGGAGCGGCGGCTGTTCACCTCGCAGGTGGAGCGCATCCGCGCGCAGTACATGTTCACGCCGCGCATGTTCGTGCGCGCCATCGTGCAGAACGAGCGCACCCACCGCGGCCTGGCGGCGGAAAACCGCAAGCACGGCGGGGACCTGTCGACGCAGTTCCTCTACGCCTACAAGGTGAACTGGCAGAGCGTGCTCTACGTCGGCTACGGCGACCTGCGCGACGTCACCGGCCTCGAAGGCGACTTCGACCTCGGCGAGCGGCAGGTGTTCATGAAGTTGAGTTACGCGTTTCAGAGGTAGCGAGCAGCGGAGCAGCGGGCAGCGAGCAGGGGAGGGCGGGCCTGCTCGCCGCTCGCTGCAACCTGCTCGCTACATCCAGCACCTCCCGAGCCCCGTACTAACCTCGTGCCGAAAGACATCTTCCTCACCGGCGCCACCGGCTACATCGGGCGGCACCTCGTCCCCGAACTGCTCGCGCGCGGGCACACCGTTCGCGCGCTGGTGCGTCCCGGATCGGAAGCGAAGCTGACGCCCGGCGCGATCGCGGTGCCGGGCAACGCGCTGGACGGTGCGACCTTCGCGGCGCAGGTCGCGCCGAGCGACACCTTCATCCAGCTGGTCGGCGTCGCTCATCCGTCGCCGGCCAAGGCGCAGCAGTTCCGGGAGGTCGACCTCGTCTCCGCGCGCGAGTCGGTCGCCGCCGCGCGCGCCGCCGGCGTCGCGCACTTCATCTACCTCAGCGTCGCGCAGCCGGCGCCGATCATGGAGGCGTACGTCGCCGTCCGCGCGGAAGGGGAGCGCCTTGCGCGCGAGAGCGGCATGCGCGCCACCTTCGTCCGACCCTGGTACGTCCTCGGCCCCGGCCACCACTGGCCGTACGGCATCCTCCCGCTCTACTGGTTAGCGATGCTCGCGCCGAAGAGCCGCGACACGGCGCGGCGGCTGTATCCGGTGAAGCTGGGGAAGGTGGTGCGGGCGATTGCCGATGCCGTCGATGCGCCGCCGGAGTCGGTTCGCGTCATCGAGGCCGACGAGATGCGCGTCAGCGCAGCAAACTCTCCAACTCGTCCGGCCGCCGCGACCGCACCCGCGCATCGTCCACGCTGATCATCCCCTGCCGCACCAGCCGCGCCAGGGAGTCCTCCAGCGCGATCATCCCCTGGCGCTTGCCGAGGGTGATCTCGGAGGTGAGGTTCTGCAACTTGTCGGTGCGGATGTGGTTGCGGACCGGCAGGTTGGCCAGCAGCACCTCGACCGCCACCACGCGGCCCTTGCCGTCGGAGCGGATCATCAGCTGCTGCGAGACGATGGCGTTGAGGCTCATGGCCAGCTGATGACGGATCTGCGTCTGCTGGGACGGCGGGAAGACGTCGATGATGCGGTGGATGGCCTGCACCGCGTCGCCGGTGTGCAGCGTGGAGAGAATCAGGTGCCCGGTCTCCGCAGCGGTGAGGGCGGTGGCGACGGTGTCGAGGTCGCGCATCTCGCCGACCAGGATGACGTCGGGGTCCTGGCGCAGCGCGGCGCGCAGCGCGGCGGCGAACGACGGCGCGTCGCGGCCGATCTCGATCTGCTCTATGACCGACTCGCCGTTGCGGTGCTCGTACTCGATCGGGTCTTCGATGGTGATGATGTGCTTCTGCGCGGTGCGGTTGATCTCGCCGACCAGCGCGCCGAGCGTGGTCGACTTTCCCGCGCCGGTCGGGCCGCAGACCAATACCAGTCCGCTGGCCGGCTTGACCAGATCCGCCAGCGCGGACGGGAGAAGCAGGTCGTTCAGCGACGGGACGGTGGAGGGCAGCGAGCGGATCGCCGCTGCCAGCGTGCCGCGCTGCCGGTGCAGGTTGACGCGGAAGCGCCAGGCGCGGCGGTCTTCGTCCGTCGCCGGCCGGCGGAGCCGCAGCGAGAAGTCGGCGGCGCCGTCGCTGTCCATCCGCTCGCGCACGCGCGTGGTGAGGAGGTTGGCGAAGATGCCGTGCAGCTCGTCGGCGCCGAACGGCGCTCCTTCCGCGCGCACCAGCCGTCCGCCGACGCGGTAGATCGGCTGCGCGCCGGCCATGATCAGCAGGTCGCTCGCGCCGAGGCGCGCCATCTCCAGCAGCAGCGCCTCCATCGGGTTGCCTGACGGCACCTCCGCCGGCGGCCAGGAATGCGGGACGCCCTGTGGGGCGGGCTCTCCAACCCGTCCTACCGCCTCCTCGCCCTTCTCGTTGATCGAGCGGACGAGTTGATCGAGCTCCGGGTCTCGGGTGAGGCGGCTCATGACGCGGGTAGTACGAATGAATCGTGCCACAAGTTCGGCACCCGTCGTTCACGCCAACGTTGCATTGCCGGCGATGCCGGGGTGTCGAACTACCCAACGAGAAGGAGGATCCCGTCATGTTCGAGACATCCGTCATCGCCGTTCAAACCCCCGCCGCCAACCGCCGCTACGGCCTGTTCACCATCTCCATCGCCGCGCACGCGGCGGTCATCGTGGGCCTGGTCGCCGCCGGCATCGCCTCGGTGGATATGCCCGAATACCCTCCGAACCAGATGGTGATCCCGGTGTTTCGGATGGCGCCGCCCGCGCTCGGCAGCCCCACCGCGAAGCCGGCGCCGCCCAAACCCGCGGCGCAGCCGCCCGTGCAGCGCGTGCCGGTGCCGCAGGTGGTGACCGCGCCGTCGACCATTCCGGCCACTGTCGCGCCGGCCGCCCCCGCGAGCAGCAGCAGCACCACCGCGACCGAAGCGGGCAGCGACACCGGCAGCGGCGACACCGGCACTCCCGGCGTGCCCTGGGGCTCGCCCGAGGGCGTGGGCGTGGACGGACCGCCGGCGACGAGCGTCGTCGAGCCGAGCGCGCCGATCAAGGTGGGCGGCGACGTGAAGGAGCCGATCGTCCTGCGCCGCGTGCAGCCCGACTACCCGCGCGCCGCGATGGTGGCGCGCATGGGCGGCTACGTCATCCTGGAGTGCGTCATCGACCGCAGCGGCATCGTGCGCGACGCCAAGGTGCTGACCAGCAGTTCGAAGCTGTTCGAGCAGTCGGCGCTCGACGCCGTGCAGCAGTGGCAGTTCAAGCCCGGCACCCTGCACGGACAGGCGGTCGACGTGATCTTCAACCTGACCGTGCGGTTCGAGATCAACCGGTAGTCATTGGCCGTTCCCCTCATCCGCCTTCGGCACCTTCTCCCCATGAGTGTCGCGAGTGTCCCTCGCCCCGCGAAGCGGGGAGAGGGTGGCCAAAGGCCGGGTGAGGGGCTGTACCGCAAGCGGCTAGCTCTCCGGCACCACTTCCACCGCCGCGGCGGCGCGCGGGGCCGAGAGCGAGTTCACGTAGGTCACGCCGGCCACGCCGCCGATGGTCAGGGCGGCGCCGATGGCGGCGGCGAGCGTGATGCGGTCGCCGAGGAAGATCGAGCCGAGGGCCATGGAGACCAGGACGGCGAGCTGCGAGATCACGCCGACCGTCATGGCGTCGACCCAGCGGAGGCTGAAGGTCATCAGCAGCTGCGCCCCCATGGCGAACATCGCGGTGGCGAAGATGGCCAGCCACTCCGCGGCGTCGGGCGTCCGCCAGTCGCGGATGGCCAGCGGCAGGTTGACCAGCAGGCCGAGAAGGCAGAAGCTGGCGTAGACCGACCAGGAGTTTTCGCCGCGGCGCGCGGCGCGCATCGCCGTCACCGCGAAGCCCGAGGCGACGGCGGAGGCGGCGCCGACGATCTCCCAGCGCCCGAAGCCGAAGACGTCGCCGGGCGCGGCGTGCGCGTGGACGACCAGGACGATGCCGGCCAGCGCGATCGGCAGCGGGATCAGCACTCGCGCGCTGAAGCGCTCGCCGATGAAGAACATGGAGAAGAGCCCGCTCCAGATCGGCGCGGTGTAGTTGAGCAGCGTGGCCACGCCGACGTTGGTGTGCTCGATGGCCAGGAAGTAGAGCATCACCGCCAGCCCGCCGAAGAAGCCGCGGTAGAGGATGAGGTCGAGACGGTGAAAGTGCGTGGCGGCGTGGCGCCAGCGCGGCACCACCAGCGCGGGAAGCAGCCCGACCGCCATCCGGATCGCCGCCACCTGCGGCCCGCCGATGCGCGACGACGCCACCTTCGCCGAGAAGGCCATCAGGCCGAACAGCGTCGCCGCCGCCGCCATCAGCAGCAGGGCGCGGTGCGTCTCGTTTTTTGCTAGTGTCACCGGCCGGAGCGTAACAGATGGAAATCCGAACCCGCGAAGCAGCCGTCACCGATGCGGCGGACATCGTCGCCTTCCAGCTGGCGATGGCGCGCGAGACCGAGGAGCTCGAGCTCGACCCCGCCGTCGTGGCCCGCGGCGTGCGCGCGGTGTTCGACCAGCCGGCGCGCGGCCGCTACTTCGTCGCCGAGGACAACGGCGCGGTGATCGCCTCGCTGCTGATCACGTACGAGTGGAGCGACTGGCGCGACGGGAACGTCTGGTGGATCCAGAGCGTCTACGTCCGGCCGTCGCACCGCCGGCGCGGCGTCTACGCCGGGATGTACGAGCACGTGAAGGGGATCGTGCTGGCCGAGGGGAACGTCCGCGGCATCCGCCTCTACGTCGACCGCCGCAACACATCGGCGCAGGAGGTCTACCGCCGCTGCGGCATGAACGGGGAGCACTATCAGGTGTTCGAGTGGATGAAGTGAGCGCGCCGATGCATCCCAGCAGCCCGCAGGCGAAGGAGATGGCCGACGAGTCGATGGTGCGCAACCTCGCGGCGCAGGCCGAGGCGATCTGGCCGCAGGAAGAGCCGATCTTCGACCGCCATCCATTCGGCGACGCGGCCGTGCTCGACGTCGGCTGCGGGACGGGCGAGATCGTGGCGCGCCTGGCGGCGAAGTATCCGCGCGCGTCGTTCACCGGTATCGACCTGGAGGAGCCGCACCTGACGCGCGCCGTGGAGCGCTGCGCCGGCTTCGGGGAGCGCGTCCGCTTCGAGCGCGGCGACGCGATGGCGCTGCGCTTCGGCGACGCCGGCTTCGACGCCGTCGTCTGCCGCCACGTCATCCAGGCGGTGCCCGACGCGGCGCGCGTCCTGGCCGAGATCCGCCGCGTGCTTCGTCCCGGCGGCCGCGTGCACCTGATCGCCGAGGACTACGGGATGCTCTGGTGCCATCCGGCGGAGCTCGACTCCGACGGCTTCTGGCAGGTGATTCCTCCGCGCTACGCCGCCGCGGTCGGTTGCGACCTGCACGTCGGCCGCAAGACCTTCACCCTGCTCCACGACCTCGGATTTACCGGCATCGCGGCCGACTACATCGTGGTCGACACCCTGCGCGTGCCGCGCGAGACCTTCGCTCGCATCTGGGAAGCGTGGCGCGACGGCTACACCGACTCGATGGTCGAGCACGGCGGGATGCCGCGCGCCGAGATCGAGCAGCGCTGGGAGGAGATGATCGCCTGCGTGCGCGACCCCCGCGGATACGCGCTCTGGCAGGTGCCGGTGTGGACCGCGGCGAAGGCCGGGTGAATGTTTACCGGGATGCCGCCGCGCCGGTGCGCGGGCGTGCGGTACTCTCGCCGCCATGCGTACGCTCGCCTCACTGCTCTTCCTTGCGCTGCCGCTTGCCGCCCAGACCCTCCCTCCGAACGTGGAGAAGGTGGAGACCTACCGCGGCGTCACGCAGTACCGGCTGAAGTCGAACGACATGACCCTGGTGCTGGTGCCGAATCGCACCAGCCCGGTCATCACCTTCGAAGTCGTCTACCACGTCGGCTCGCGCAACGAGGCGCCGGGCAACACCGGCTCCGCCCACCTGCTCGAGCACATGATCTTCAACAAGTCCACTGAGAACTACGGCCGGGCCAAGGGCCACAAGACCTTCCAGGAAGTGCTCTACGAGGCGGGCGCCGACTTCGGCTCGACGAACATGACGACGTGGAACGACCGCATGACCGGCTACTCCACGCTGCCCGCCGACAAGCTGGAGCTGGCCATGAAGGTGGAGGCCGATCGTCTCGGCCGCGGATTGATCCTCGACAGCGAGCGGCAGTCGGAGATGTCTGTGGTCCGCAACGAATACGAGATCGGCGAGAACAACCCGTCGAACGCGCTCGGCAAGGCGGTGGTCGCCGCCGCCATCACCGCGCATCCGTATCACTGGGACACCATCGGCTACCGCTCCGACATCGAGGGCGTCTCCACCGACAAGCTGCGCGAGCACTACAAGAACTTCTTCTATCCGAACAACGCCGAGGCGGTGCTGGTGGGCGACTTCGATCCGGCCACCGCGCTGGCCATCTTCGACCGCGAGTTCGGCGCCTTCAAGAAATCGGCGAGCCCCATCCCGCAGGTGATCACGGTCGAGCCGCCGCAGGAAGGGGAGCGGCGCGTCAGCGTCAGCCGCCCCGGTACGCTCGGCATCGTCCTGATCGGATACATGCGGCCGGGCGGGCTGCATCCCGACTACATCCCGCTCGATGTGCTCTCCGAGGTGCTGGCGGACGGCGTCAACGCCCGCCTCTACCGGTCGCTGGTCGACAAAGGGCTGGCCTCCAACGTCTCCGCGGACAACTACACCCTCCGCGATCCATACCCGCTGCTCATCGAGGCCACCGTCGCGCAGGGAAAGACGCACGATGACGTGGAGAAGGCGATCAAGGCGTCGCTGGCGGAGCTGGTGCAGAACGGCATCAGCGACGAGGAGCTGAAGCGCGCGCAACAGCAGCTGGAAGTGGCGGTCATCCGCCAGCGCGACGGCACCTACCCGTACGCCAGCAGCATGGGCGAGTCGATCGCCTCGACGAACTGGAAGTGGTTCCTCGACTACATCGACAACGTGAAGGCGGTGACCAAGGACGACGTGAGGCGCGTGGCGGCGACGTACCTGGTGCCGGAGCACGCCACGGTCGGCTGGTTCCTCCCGGCCGCGAACGCAGCCAGGAAGCCGGCGGTTGCCGCGACTCCGGCACCCGGTCAGCCGCCGGCCGCGCGCGCGGCGGAACCGGCCGCGTCGACGCCGGTCGCAGCTCCGACCAAATCCTCCTTCGCCGCGCGGACCACGCGCCGCGTGCTGGCGAACGGCATCATCGTCGACGTCATCGAGAATCATTCCGTGCCGACCGTCGCCATCCGCGGCGTGATCCTCGGCGGCGACTCCGCGGCTCCCGCCGGCAAGCCCGCACTCCCGCAGCTGACCGCGAAGATGCTGCAGCGCGGTACCGTCTCGCGCAGCAAGGAACAGATCGGGGCGCTGCTGGAAGGCGCCGGCGCCACGCGCGGCTACTTCACCAACGCCTACCAGGTGTCGATCAACGCCAACGGCATGGCCCGCGACCTGCCGATGCTCCTCGACATCGTCGGCGACGAACTGAAGAATCCCGCCCTCGCCGCCGACGAGCTGGCCAAGGCGAAGGCCGAGATGAAGACCGACGTCCTGCGGGCCAGCGACAACACCGCCGCCCGTGCCATCGAGCGCCTCACGCAGGCCGTCTATCCCGCCGGCCATCCGTACCGGCAGCCGGGTCGGGAAGTGATGCTGGCCAGCATCGAGGCGGCAACCGCCGACGACATCCGCGCCTGGCAGAAGGGACGCATCGCCGGCGCGAACACCATCATCGCCATCGTCGGCGACGTGACCGCCGCGCAGGCCATCGCGCTGGTGGAGAAAAACCTCGGCGGGCTGGCCAAGGGATCGCGCGTCGCCTACGACCAGCCGCGCGTGATGTCGACCGGCGCGCCGGTCCGCGAGCCGATCACCATGCGCGGCAAGGCGAACATGAACATCATCATGGGGGAGGCCAGCGGCCTGCGCCGCACCGATCCCGACTACGAGGCGGCGCTGGTGGCCAACGCCGCGCTCGGGCAGAACGCCATGACCTCGCGCATCGGCCAGCGCGTGCGCGACCGCGAAGGGCTGTCGTACTCGCTCGCCTCGCAGTGGGCCTTCACCGACGCGCTGGACGGCCTCTGGTACGTGAACGTGAACGTGGCGCCGCAGAACATGCCGAAGGCGCTCGCCTCCACCCGCGACGAGATCGAGAAGTTCGCGCGCGAGGGGATCACCGACGACGAGATCGAGGTGCAGAAGAACTTCTTCGCCGGCAACTTCCAGGTCGGCCTCGGCACCAACGCCGGCATCGCCTCCGCGCTCGTCACGGCCGAGAAGTTCGGCTACGGCCCGCGCTATCTCGACGAGTACCCCGCGCGCATCCGCGCCGTGACCAAAGAGCAGGCCAACACGGCCTTCCGCAAGCACTTTGCACCGGAGCGCCTGAACGTGATCGTGGCGGGGGATCTCGACGCGCTGCCGTAGGGGACGCCATGGCAATCGACGTCCGCGTTGAGGTTGTCCAGCCGCGCACGCTGGCCGCGGTCCGGCGTCGAGTGCCCATGGGTGCCGTCGCCTCGGCGTGGCGGCCGGCCCTGGACCAGGTGTGGGCGTTCCTTCGCAGCCAGCCGGGGCTACGCACGGACGGGCACAACATCTTTCTCTATCACCATGCAGCGCGCCGGGGCGATCCGATGAGTGTGGACTTCGGCGTCGAAGTGACGCGGAGCTTCAGTCCTTCCGGAGAGGTCCACGAGGCGACCACTCCTGCCGGCGAGGCCGCCGTCGCCGTTCATCGAGGCGGTTACGATCAGCTGCACGGCGCCCACGAGGCAGTCCATCAATGGGCCAAGTCGCACGACAGAGTCTTCGCTGGGACTTCCTGGGAGATCTACGGCGACTGGTCCGACGATCCGTCGAAGCTCGAGACGATCGTCGCGTATCTCCTGGCGCCAGTCAGTCCGTGTGCCCCCGTGTAAGTCGCGGCGGATCTGTGTGGATCCGCCGCGTCGTTCCGGTCACTTTTGTTCCAGACGTTCCAGCCGCGCGCGCATCTCCGCGATCGTCTTCTGCTGCTCCTGGACGATCTTCGTGAGCACGGCCACGATGTCCATCGGTGCCAGTCCGGTGCGATCCGGGGTGGCGACGAGCTCCGGTACGTCCTCGGCGATGAAGCCGACGTGCGTGTCGGTCGGATTCGCCTTGTAGGCGAACGTCACAGGCTGCAGCGATTGCAGCGCTTCGAACGCCGCGTCGCGGTCCAGTCGCTGGATGTCCTGCTTCACCGCCCGGCTCGATGCGTCGACCCATACGCCGGCGTCGAGACGCGCGCCGCTGCTGTGATGGATCTGGTACGACGGTGTCGACACGCCGAGGCCGATCCTGCCGTTGGAGTCGACCACCAGCGAGTAGTAGGGAGCGGAGGTGCGGATGATGAAGGGGTCCGACTCGTGATTCACGTCGCGCACCAGGAAGTTGTTGTTGCTCGCCACGACGTCCCAGTTCTGAAGCGGCGAGGTGGTGTTCTCCATGCGGATGGCCGGGTAGACCGGATCGCTGAGGTGCAGCGTCTTGGCGGGAGTCGAGGTTCGGACTCCGACGCGGCCGGCGCTGTCGACGTAGAGCGTGTTGCTCGGCGTGCCTCCTTCGATCAGGAACGGAACCGTGGCCGCGGCGAGATCTTCGACGAACAACTTGTTGGCGCCGCCGCTGAAGGTGTCGTTCGCGCTGATCTGCCAATCGGTGGTGGCGAAGCCGGCGGAGGTCGAGGTGTCCTCGAACTTGAGGCGCACGTTGTTCGCTTTCATCTTGATGTTGGAGACGCCGTACGTCTCGGTGCTGGTGCAATCGCTGCCGCCGCAGACGCCGCCCGCGGCCGAGACGTCGTCGGAGAAAAACGTCTCGGGCGATGGGTTCAGGGAGAGTCGCGATCCGGCGGTACTCTCGCGAAGGTTCCGGGGAACGACCGCTCCGCTCCGAACGCTGAAGGTTCCCGTCTGCACCCCGCCCTCCTCGCGCAACTCGTAGGAGTACGTGCCGTCGACGAGGGTCTCGACATGGAGCATCGGATTGCGGCCGGCGAAGGTCTCCGTGACCACCTCCCCGTCCGGCCGCTGCAGGGTCAGCACGATCGGCGCATCGCGGTTGACCCGCTGCCATTCGACCGTCGTCGCCGTGGTGACGATTTCAGCGGCGAGCGCGCCGAGGGGAAAGAGTGATGCTGCAACGATGACCAGTGACCTGATTCGCATGGGGTTCCTCCTCCTTTATCGAGAGGACGATAAAAGGCCGCCCATGCATAAGGAGTGACCGGGGTTACGGCCGCGCACCGTTCCCGCGCCTAGAGGCTACTGGTGCGCCCGCAGGAACGTCTCCGGCTTGCTGAACGTCTTGGCCATGCCGAGGCCGCGCTTCACGTTCTTGATCGACACCTTCCCGGTGGCCACCGCCGCGCCGAGCGCCATGTACGTCCGGATCTTGCCGCGGTTCTTGTAGCGGACGTCGAGCGCGTGGCGCCAGAGCGCGGAGTACTCGGCGTAGAACTCGTCGAGCGGGAGCCTGGTCGGCAACACCGTGTGGACGATGTCGTACATCTCCCACTGGTGCGTGGTGACGTTCTTCTTCGCCGAGTCCCAGAGATCGGTGCCGGGCAGCGGGGTGAGGATGGAGAAGCCGCTGTTGTAGGCGCCCATGGCGTCGATCCAGTCGCGCAGCCGCTTGAAGTCGTCGCGGTCCCACGCCGGGTCGACGATGAAGTTCGGGGTGAAGCCGACGCCGAGCTCCTTGAGGATCTCGATGGCGCGGATGTTGTTGTCGGCGGTGTTCTTCTTGTTCACCGCCTTCAGCCCCTCGTCGGTGACCGATTCCAGGCCGAGGAAGATGGCCAGCTTGCCGCAGTCCTTCCACATCTCGATCAGGTGGGGGAACTTGCAGATGATGTCGGTGCGGGTCTGGACGGTGAAGAACTTCCGGATGCCGGCGGCCTTGATCTGGCGCGCCATCTCCTCGCCGCGCTTCACGTTCATCCAGAAGATGTCGTCGGTGATGAAGATGGCGTCGGCGGTGATGTCGCGCAGCTCTTCCACCACGCGGCCCGGCGACTTCTCGCGGAAGGTCGACTCGTGGAACTTCCAGACCGAGCAGAAGTTGCACTTGAACGGGCAGCCGCGCGCCGTTTCCATCAGCGCCAGCGGCTTGTGGAAGTTGATGTAGTAGTGGTCGGCGTAGCGCTCGATCAGGTGGCGGGCCGGCTTGGGGTAGAGGTCGAGATTGGGACGCGCGTCGACGTGGCCGGTGTAGATCCAGCCGCTGCCGTCGCGCATCTCCAGGCCGCGGACCGGTTTCAGGTCGCCACCGGAGGAGAGCGCGTTGGCCAGCGCCGGCATCACTTCCTCGCCGTCGCCGATGGCGATGAAGTCGACCGCGTCGTGGCGGAACCAGTCGGGGTCGCGCGACGCGTCGTGTCCACCGACCACCACCAGCGCCTTCGGCATCTCGCGCTTGATCCGCTCGGCCAGCCGGATGGTGCGGTTGCGCTCCGTGGTGAAGTTGCATTGCAGGCCGACCATGTCGGGGTCGAACCCGCGGCAGTCGGCCAGCCCCTGCTCCTCGCCGTCGATGCGCAAATCGATGACCATGCACTGGTGGCCGTCCTGCTCCAGGCAAGCGGCGACGCAAATCGGCCCGAGCGGCTCGACGAAGGTGAGCATCTCCAGTCCGAGGATGCCGCCGACGGGCGGTTTGATGAAGGCGACTTTCATGTGGGCGAGAACTTTAGCAGACGGGATGGTGGGATGACGGGATGACAGGATGACGGAGGGTAGAACGGGGTGGGGACATCCCGTCATCCCGTCTTCCCGTCATTCCGTCCCCGAACTCGCCACCGGAACCGGCGCAGATCGATTCTACCGGCTGTATCGAAAACCACTCCCTCGGCGCGCAATAACTCCACCTGCAGCTCATCCGAATCGGAGTCCGAGCGGCGGCTGACCTCGCCGAAGGAGTTGACCACGCGGTGCCACGGCACGCCGGAGTCGCCCGGCAGCGAGTGCAGCGCGTAGCCCACCTGCCGCGCGTGTCCCTCGAGGCCGGCGAGCTCCGCGATCTGGCCGTAGGTGGCAACGCGGCCGCGCGGAATGCGTCTGACCACGGAGTAGATGATCTGGTAGCGCGACATCAGCGAGCAGGTTGCAGCGAGCGGAGGGCAGGAGTCAGGATTCTACTCCCTGCTCGCTGCTCGCTACGCCCTGCTAGCTAATGCTAAACTGCACAACCCTCGGTGCAGTCAATCGCGGAAACGAAAGATACTTAGAGGAGTCGAAAATGCCCCGTCCCTTTGCGTCCGGCCAGATCGCCTTCGGCCTCGTCGCCATTCCCGTCAAACTCTATTCGGCCACCGAGGCCACCGAGCGGATCAGCTTCAACATGATCCACAAAGACTGCGGCAGCCGCATCCAGCAGCAGCTCTTCTGCCCCAAGGACGAGCGCACCATCAGCCGCGACGAGACGGCGAAGGGCTACGAGTTCGCCAAGGGCCAGTACGTCCTCTTCTCCGAGGAAGAACTGAAGGCGATGGAAGAGAAGGCGACGCAGACCATCGAGATCAGCGAGTTCCTCCCTCGCGAGGCGATCGACCCGATCTACTTCCAGAAAGCCAACTACATGACGCCGGACAAGGGCGGCGACCGCGCCTACAAGCTGCTGGCCGCCGCGCTGGTGGAAACCGGCCGCTGGGCGCTGGCCAAGTACGCCGCGCGCGGCAAGCAGTACCTGGTCATCCTCCGCCCCCTCGGCGACGGCATCGTCATGCAGCAGCTCTTCTATCCCAACGAGATCCGCGCCTTCGAGGACCTCGACCTGGGCGACGCCGTGGTCAAGGACAGCGAGCTGAAGATGGCGGTGCAGCTGGCGGAGATGGGGGCGTCCGACGACTTCCGTCCCGAGAACTACCGCGACGAGGTGGCGGACCGCATCCGCTCCATGATCCAGCAGAAGATCGACGGCGAGGAGATCATGACCAACCTGGCCGAGGAGCCGAAGGCGCAGGTCATCGACCTGATGGAAGCGCTCAAGGCCAGCCTCGGCGGGGGACGGACCCCGGCCCGCTCGGCGAAGCCGGCCGCGGCGCCGTCGCGGGTGCCCGTCAAGGCGGAATCGAAGCGGAAACCGGCAAAGGCGGCGAAGGCGACCGCAGGAAAGGCCACGGCAAAGCGCGCGACCCGTTAAAATCGATGCATGTCCTATACGGTCCGGGAGGTGTCGGCGATGCTCGGCCTCTCGGAGACACAGATTCGCGCGTACGCGGCGAAGGGCGTCCTCAAGCCCGAGCGCGGAGCGCGCGGCGAATTGCGGTTCGGTTTCGAGGATCTTGTCATTTTGCGTACGGCCGGCGAACTGGCCGAACACGTACCTGAGCGCCGCGTGCGCCGCGTGCTGCGGCGCCTCCGCGAGCGGCTCCCGGACGTCGCCCTCACCGGCGTGCGGCTGGGAACCGACGGCGAGCAGGTCGTGGTAAGGGAGGGTGAGAGCGTGTGGAACGCAGAATCAGGACAGAAGCTGTTTGATTTCGAAGTGGCCGCCGCAGTCGCGAAGTCTCGTGGTCTCGACGTCTCGGAGCGCGAAACGCCCATCAGCGAAGCACTGCGCTACCGCGAGACCTCGATCCCCCGCGACCCCACCGCAGACGACTGGTTCGAGCTGGCGCTCGACCTGGAGATGACGTCGATCGAGGAGGCGCGCGCCGCCTACGAGCGCGCGCTGGCCATCGACCGCAACCACGTCGACGCGCACGTCAACCTCGGCCGCCTCCTGCACGAGGCCGGCGCGCCGCTCGCCGCGGAGAAGCACTACCGCGCCGCGCTGAAGCTCGAGCCCGATCACGCCGTCGCCGTCTTCAACCTCGGCGTGGCCCTCGAGGACCTCGGACGGCTCTCCGAGGCCCTCAAGCTGTACGAGAAGGCGCTGGCGCTCGACCCCGACAACGGCGACGCGCACTACAACCTCGCCGGCATCTACGAGCGCCGCGGCGACAAGGCCGCCGCGGTCCGGCACCTCAAGGCCGTGAAGCAGCTGCAGGGGCGATAGGCGCACCGGCACCGGCGTTCGTGCGATCATTCGTTCAATGTCCGCGGTCCTCGAAGAGCCCGAGATCGTCGTCGACGACGACGTAGCGGCGCCGCCGCCCGCCCGCGAGCGCCTCGTCGCCCTCGACGCCTTCCGCGGCCTGACCATCGCCGGCATGCTGCTGGTCAACAACCCCGGCTCGTGGAGCGCGATCTATCCGCCGCTGGAGCATGCGCCGTGGCACGGCTGGACGCCGACGGACCTGATCTTTCCCTTTTTTCTCTTCATCGTCGGCATCACCACCGAGCTGTCGAAGAAGGATCCGAAGCGGATTATCCGTCGAGGATTACTGATCGTCCTGGCCGGCCTGCTGCTGAACGCCTTTCCCTTCTTCTGGTGGGGGAAGATCGCCGACAACCCGTCGCCGGGCTTCTGGGACCGCGTGGTCTACCGCGCCGAGCACCTGCGCTTCGCCGGCGTCCTGCAGCGCATCGGCCTCGCCTACATGGCCGCCGCGCTGCTGACGCTGCGGACCTCGAAGCGGACGCAGGTGATCATCGTCAGCGCGATTCTCATCGGCTACTGGCTGCTGATGACCGTCGTCCCGGTGCCGGGCACCGGCTCGATCGGCGCGTTCCTGCTCGACCAGCCGGACAAGACGCTTGCCGCCTGGAGCGACCGCCTCATCCTCGGCGCGAACCACATCTGGGCCTCGAGCAAGACGTGGGATCCCGAGGGGCCGCTGTCGACGCTGCCGGCCATCGCCACGGCGATGCTGGGAGTGTTCGCAGGACGTTTCCTGATGGAGAAGCGCCGGCCGCTGGTGGAGCGCGTGGTGCGTCTGTACGGCGTCGGCTGTCTCGGCATGCTGGCCGGCTCGCTGTGGGGAGCGTTCTTCCCGATCAACAAGAATCTCTGGACCAGCAGCTATGTCGTCTTCACCGCCGGCTTCGCCTGCGTGGTCCTGGCCACCTGCCTCTGGATCATCGACATCCACGGCGTGCGCGGCTGGGCCCGGCCGTTCGTGGTCTACGGCGTCAATCCTCTGGTGGCCTTCGTGGGGTCGGGGATCATGGCGCGGCTCATCGTGTCGCTGCTCAAAGTGGATGGAATTTCACTTCAGCAGGTGAGTTACAGACTGGCGTTCCAGCCGTTTTTCCCGGACAAGCTGGCCTCGCTGCTGTGGGGACTCGCCTTCGTCGCGTTCTGGCTCGGCGTGCTGTGGCTGCTGTACCGGCGCAACATCTTCGTGAAGTTGTAAACGCGCTTCGCACGGCGCCCGTCTGAGGAGAACATGCGATCCATCATCTCTCTGGGTATGGCGATTTTTCTGTCGTTCGGCGCCGCGGCGCAGGAGCACGAGCACGCGCATGATGTTGCCGCGCATCTGGAGACCTTGAAGGCCTACGTGGAGGCCAATTCCACGCACGGCCCGGTCGTGCCGCAGCCCGCCACCGTCGACGCCGCCGCGGCGAAGACCTTCAACATGACCGCGCGCAGCTTCACCTTCAGCACCAACCCGTCGCCCTTCGTGGTCGACCAGGGCGACGTGGTGACCATCAACCTCACCGTCCCCTCGAACGACGCCGGCTCGCACGGCATCATCATGTCGACCTACATCGAAGACCCGGTGAGCGTCTCGCAGGGGCAGACCAAGCAGATCGTCTTCACCGCCACCACCCCCGGCAACTTCCAGTTCATCTGCTCGAACTCCGGCTGCGGCACGGGCCACTTCGACATGCAGGGCTTCTTCACCGTCCGCGCGGTGGCGCAGCAGCCGCCGCACGTCACGTCCGTGGCACCGCTGACCGGTCCGCCGGCCGGCGGCACCGCGGTGACCATCACCGGCAGCGACTTCGTCAGCGGCGCCACGGTGAAGTTCGGCGGCGTCAACGCCACCAACGTGCAGGTGGGGACGTCGACCACCATCACCGCCACCGCGCCGGCGCACGCCCTCGGCGCCGTCGACGTCGTGGTCACCAATCCCGACGGCCAGACCGGCACGCTGGCGAGCGGCTTCACCTACGTCAACCCCGGCCCGACCGTCTCCACGCTCTCCCCGAACAGCGGGCCGACCTCCGGCAACACCTTCGTCACCATCGCCGGGACGAACTTCCAGAGCGGCGCGACCGTGACCATCGGTGGCGTCGCCGCCACGAACGTCACCGTGGTCAACGCCACCACCATCACCGCCATGACGCCGCTCGGTCCCGCCAGCGAGCAGCTCGGCGCGAAGGACGTCGTCGTCACCAATCCCGACAGCTCGAAGGGAACGCTCGCCGCCGCGTTCACCTACAGCCGTCCGCCGCTGGCCGTGACGCTGGTGACACCGTCTGCGGCGTTGCCCGCGGGCGGCGCGAAGATCGCCATCAGCGGCGCCGGCTTCACCACCGCGCTGGCCACCACGATCACCATCGGCGGCGTGGCCGCCACGAACGTGCAGGTGGTCGACGCGGTGACGATGACCGCCACCGCGCCGCCGCACGCCGTCGGTCCGGTCGACGTGGTGGTCAACGTCGGCGGCACCAGCGTCACGATCAAAGGCGCCTTCGCCTATCTCGCCGCCCTGCCGCGCCACCGTCCAGCGAAGCACTGACTCAGTTCATCCTGACGCCCACTTGCGGTCGGGCGAATTGACACCACACCCTCCTTCCGTTAGCGTCCGTTCACTCCCGCAGTGAATCCACACCGCCGTAACGGAGGGTCTCCATGCGCTCTGTCAGGTTGTTTGCCATGCTCCTCGCCGCCCTCACCGCGCAGGCCGCGCCTCCGAAGATCGTGCGGCGTCCGCCCGGGACCATCGCCTTCAACACCGGACCGGGGATGATCCACACCATGAACGGGACGACGACCTGGTCGTCCATCCAGATCACCAACGGCACGATCAGCGCGCTCTCCAACGACCCGGCGTCCAACCCGACGTCGTTGCCGCCCGGCGCGGCGATCTATCCCGGATTCATCGACTCCCACTCGCACGCCATCAGCCTCCTCACCGCGCAGGCCACCAACAGCAGCGGACTGCCGTACTGGAACAGCCTCGCCAACGTGAACGTCATGCAGTTGCCGCCCTGCCCGGCCACGCCGCCACCGGTTCTCGGCTCCACCACCTGCTTCGTCCCGGTGGTCACTCAGGACGACGTGGTCTCCATTCTGAAGAAGGCGACGCCGAGGGCCGGCTGGATCCTCGGCTGGAACTACGAGCCGTCGCGAATGACCTGCGTCGTCGGCAACGTGCGCCAGTACGGCTTCCAGTGCCCGAACTTCGAGAACCAGAACCAGCAGCCCGTGCTCCAGACGATGAACGGCATCAACTCGACCGTGCCGATGCTGGTGACGAGCGAGTCGGGGCACATCGTCTACGTCAACTCCCTGGCCCTCAAGGCGCTCAACATCTGCGGCGGCGTCAGCAACACTCCGGATCTCGCGCACTGCTACACGCCGATCATCAACCCCACCAGCGAAACCGCCCTGGCCAAGACCGGCCAGCTCGACGAGGATCTGGCGCTGTACGCCATCTCGCACGTCGAAGGCGTCCTCGCGGCGGACTACGCCTCCGCGGCGAAGACGAAGGCCGGCAAGGCCGCGAAGATGCTCGAGTTCTACGGGAAGCAGATCGACTCCGCGCTCGCCCTCTACAGCGCGCTGGGCTACACCACCGTCCAGGAGGGTGCCGCCAGTTGGGAGCTCGTCGACATCTACTTGGCCGCCGTCGCGGCCATGGCCGCCCAGAAGCCGCCGCGCTATCTGCCGGCGACCATGGCCTTCCTCGAATACGACATGACGGTCGCGCTGACCACACCATCGTCATTGTCGGGCACCTCGATGACGTTTGCCGGCAGCGTCGCGAAAGCCGCCAATTTCCAGAAGACGATGGCCAAGGATCGGTACGACATGTTCATGGCCGGGATGAAGGTCTACTCCGACGGCAGCACCCAGGGCTACACCGGCGACATGAGCCCCGGGATGTACCAGAACCTCTTCAACCCCTACACCAACGCCGCCATCTTCACCCAGCCGTATCACGGCCTGCCCGACTACGACCGGCAAGGGGTGGCGAGCTCCGCGCAGGCCGCGCACGATGGCCAGCTGCCGTTGTGGGTGCACACCAACGGCCCCGAGGCGCAGGACAACGTGGTGAGGGCGCTCGTCGAGAAGCAATCCGACAAGTACCGCGACGTCATCGTCCACTTCGCCATGCCGACGCAGGACCAGGTCAACATCCTCCCGAAGGACAAGATCGGCGTCACCTTCCTGGCGAATGACTTCTATTTCTTCTATCAGCCGCTGTGCGAGCAGGTCCTCACCGCGGAGACGACGGCGAACCTCTACCCGGCCGCCTGGGCCCAGCAGCACGGTCTCCGTGTCGGCCTCCATTCGGACGTGAGCGTCACCCCGCCCTCGCCGCTCTTCGGTATGTGGGTCGCCACCACCCGCAGCGCCCAGAAGCCGGCCTGGCTCCCGCCGCTCGCGTCCACGTGCACCGCCGTCGGGACGAGCCAGACCATCAGTCTTTTCCAGGCCATCGAGGCCTACACCAGCGACGCCGCCTGGCTCTATGGCCGCGACACCACCACGCCCGCCACCGGTCCGGGCCGCGGCTCGCTCCAGCCCGGCTTCGCCGGCGATCTCGTCATCCTCTCCGCCGACCCCCTCGCTCCCAACGCCGACCTCTCGAAGATCTACGTCCTATACACCGTCCACAATGGCAACATCGTCTATCCAGCCGGGGGAGGGGGATGGGCCACACAGGGGCCGACGTGGCCGCAGTGAAGCGGCCCCGCGGAGTGCCTCTGCTGCTCGTTTCGGTCGCGGCCCTCATCGCCGGACCCGCGCTCGCGGGCGACTTTTGCATCGTCGTCTGCGATCGCACCGAACAGGCACGCAACATGAGGACTTGTCCGTCGCCCCACGTCCGTACGTCCGAACAGATGCGAGCGGACCTGCGTCACTACGCGAACGGAGAAAGGGTGGAGTGGCCACCCGCTGCTCTCATGAACGGATTCGTCTCTTTCTGCTCGCCGGCCGTTCATCAGGCAGTCATGGCGTCAGTGGTCGAGAATATCCCGGTCGCCGCGGTCGACCGGCGTCGTCAGCTCGTCGATTTCGCCTGCATGGCCGGCCCTGCGCGCGCGTTGGCATCGATTGAAACGGCGCTGGCCCGCCCGAAGCTCACGCCTGCACAACGCGACCGTCTGTCGCGTGCCCGGGCGACGCTGCGATCGTGCACGAAGCCGCGATCGAACTAGGGCGGCGCGGCTTCTCGAACGTCAGCCGCGACTGTTCCCGGCCTCGCGGATCACGAAGTCAGCGTCGGGTGCCGTCGCCTTGAGCAACGCATCGAGTTTCTCCACGGTCGGCACCGCGTCTCCACGTTCATATCGCGCGTACGCATTTCGAGAGGACTCGCCGAGTCGTGAAGCCATGTCGCGCAACGAGGAGCCGCTTGCCTGCCGTCGTCTCCGCAGCAGCAGCGCCGTCATTGCCGCCGCGTCGCTACCGCTCACTTCGAACGTTGTTTTGCCGGTCGAAAACACTCGCGTCTGGAACCCCTCCCGCCCCACCATCGTCTCCAGCCAATCGCCGATCATGCGTAGAGCCTCGCTTCGCGTTTTCCCCTGCGTCATCGCGTCGAGCAGCGGAATCTCGGCTAGCCAGAAACGGCCGTCTCGCGTCAGACATCCTTCGAATCTCATGTTCGCTCCCCGCAGGCTCAACGGTCTTAAGTTAAGCGCCCCTCATCCGCCTTCGGCACCTTCTCCCCTCTGGAGAGGGGAGAAGGGCACTCGCCATGACTCACGCGCTGTGCCCCTCGCACTGCATTACGCCGAGGAACGCCGTCCACGGGCCGACGGTCTCGCGGTATTGATGCGCCAGGACCCGCGAGAGCTGGTGGAGGTGCGTCAGGTCGTGCGCGGCCCAGGTGGCGAGGAGCTGCGAGAGCGTGACGGAGCCGAAGGTGGGATGAGTGCCGCGGCGCTCGAGATCCGAGGGCTGCAGGTTGAGCGCGCGCAGGTCGCCGAGGTTCGCGCCGCGCAGGCGCGCGAATTCATCGAGCAGTTCGCCGAGCGTCCTGCCGCGGCTGGCGGTCTCCTGCGCCAGGCGGTCGAAGCGCTCGAACGGCCGCGACTCGCCGTGCTCGAGGATGAGGCGCGTGCGCGCCATCCAGTCGGTGCGCTCGCCGTGGATCAGGTGGCCCACGACGTCGAAGGCGGTCCAGGTGCCCTCGCCCTCGTTGCGCATCGTCCACGCGTCGGGCAAGCCGCGCAGCAGCGCGTCGAGCGCGGCGGGCGTCCGCTCCAGCAGCGCGATCGTGTCGTCGAGCTCGTGCCTCACCACACCACGCACCGTTTGTCGGCCGGGCGCATCATCGGTGAGTCGGCGGCGCAGCCGAACGTCGCGGCGAACTCCGGCAGATTCGAGAGCGGTCCGATGACGCGGTACTTCGCCACCGGGTGCGGATCGCCCTGAATCATCATCCGCTGCGTCTCGGGACGCGTCTCGTCGCCGCGGAACTGTCCCCAGCCGATGAAGAACTGCTGCTCGGGCGTGAAGCCGTCGATGGTCGCCGCGGGTCGCGCCTGACGCGCCTTCTGGAAGGCCAGCCAGGCGATCTTGGCGCCGGCCAGATCGCCGATCGACTCGCCGAGCACCAGCTTGCCGTTGTGGTGGATGCCGGGCTCGATGAAGTACTCCTCGAACTGGTCGCGCACGCACGCCGTCCGCGCCTCGAAGCGCTTCAGGTCGTCGGCGGTCCACCAGTCGTGAAGGCGTCCCTGCGCGTCGTACTTCGCGCCCTGGTCATCGAAGCCGTGGCTGATCTCGTGTCCGATCACCACGCCGATCGAGCCGTAGTTCACCGCGTCGGAGGCGTGCACGTCGAAGGCCGGCGGCTGCAGGATGCCCGCGGGGAAGACGATCTCGTTCAGCAGCGGGTTGTAGTACGCGTTCGACGTCGGCGGCGTCATCCCCCAGCGTCCGCGGTCGACCGGCTTGCCGATCAGGCCGCGGTTCTCCGCCACCGCGAAGCGCGACGCGGCCATGACGTTGTCCATCAGCGACGCCGGCGTGATGGTCACGCTGCTGTAGTCCTTCCACTTGTCGGGATAGCCGACCTTCGGGTTGAAGGTGGAGAGCTTCTCCAGCGCCTTGGCCTTCGTCTCGGGCCCCATCCAGTCGAGCGAGCGGATGCTGTCGCCCATGGCGGCGAGCAGGTTCTTCACCATCTCCTGCATGCGCGCCTTCGCCTCGGGCGGGAAGTAGCGCTCGACGTAGCGTTGCCCGAGCGCCTCGCCCAGGAACTGGTCGTCGGCCTCGACGCAGCGCTTCCAGCGCGGCTTCATCTGCTTCGCCCCGAAGAGGTACTGCTGATAGAAGGCGAAGCCCGCCTCGACGAACGGCGCGGAGAGGTACGACGCCGCGCCGTTGATCACGTTCCACTTCAGGTACGTCTTCCAGGCGCTGAGCGGTGTGGAGCGCAGCTCCTTCTCCACCGCGCCCATGAACTCCGGCTGGTCGACGTTGAGGTCCCCCTGCGGGATGCCGGCGCGGACCAGGTAGCGCGTCCAGTCGAAATGCGGCGTGAACTTCTGCAGCGTGGAGACGGCGTACTTATGGTCGGTCGCCGCCGGATCGCGCAGCGCCACATTGTCGAGATGCGCGGCCGCCAGGCGCGTCTCCATGGCGAAGACCACCGCGGCGGCCTTCTTCGCCGCGGCGGGGGAGGAGCCGGTGAGCCCGAACATCTTGGCGATGTACTCGCGGTACTTCTCGCGCGCGTCGGCGAAGCGCTTCTCCGGCTTGAAGTAGTAGTCGCGGTCGGGGAGGCCCAGGCCGGCGGCGTAGACGGTGGCGATGACCTGGCTGGGGTTGTGATTGTCGGGCTGCGAGGCGACGCCGAACGGCGTGTTGACGCGCAGCTCGTGCAGGCGCGCGATCATCGACTGCAGCGCGGCCGGCGAGCCGATGGCGTCGATGTCGCGGAGCAGCGGCTGGATCGGCTTCGCGCCGAGGGCGTTGACGCGAGGCTCGTCCATGCAGGAGGTGTAGAAGTCGCTGATCTGCTGGTCGACCGAGCCCTTCGGCCAATCGGTCTTCTTCGAGACGTCGTCGAGCAGCGCGCGGAGTTGCTCCTTGCTCTGTTCGCCCGCCGCCCAGCGGCGGCTCCAGCGCTGCATCGACGGCGGGATGGGGTTCGCCGCGCGCCACGCGCCGTTCGCGTAGTCGAAGAAGTTGGTGCAGGCGTTGGCGTTTTTGTCGATGTCGCCGGTGTAGACGCCGCGCTCCGTCGCGGTCTGCGCGGAGAGCGTGGCGGCGAGCAGCAGGAGGAGGGCGGCGGTTTTGCGCATGGGCGAGAGCATAATCAATCTCCGCGTGCTGAGCCTCGCACTTTCTCTGGCGGTGAGCGCCGCGTCGTGCACCGGCCTGGTCAAGCTCGCCGTCGCCGATACCACCATCGCCGCCGCGGAGATGGTGAGCCGCGGCGCCTTTCGTCCGCCCGCGGCCGGCCGCGCTCCCTCGGCGGAGATGTTCAGCGCCTTCGACCGCCTTCCTCCGTTCTGTCGCGTCCAGGCCGTCGTCGCGCCGTCGCCCGGCTCGCACATCGAGCTCGAGGTGTGGCTTCCCGCCTCCGATTGGAACGGCAGGCTCCTCGGCGCCGGCAACGGCGGCTATGGCGGGTCGATCAGCTACACCCGCCTCGGCGAGGCGGTCGACAACGGCTACGCCGGCGTCTCCACCGACACCGGGCACAAGGCCGCGTCATCGCGCGACGCGCAATGGGCGACCGGCCATCCGGAACGGCAGGCGGATTTCGACCATCGCGCCGTTCATGCCATGACCGTGGTGGCCAGGGCGGCCATCCGCGCGTTCTACGGCCGGCCGCCGGATCATGCGTATTTCAACGCCTGCTCGAACGGCGGACGGCAAGGGCTGATGGAAGCGGAGCGGTATCCCGGCGACTACGACGGCATCATGGCCGGCGCTCCGGCGATCGATCTCGGATTCCGCACGTTTCCTACCGGAGATCTCGACGCGTTCCGCAAACGCGGGGGAAAGCTGATCCTCTATCACGGAGGTAACGACGCGCCGCGGCGGTCGATCGACTACTACGGACGACTGCCCCGCGCCCGTGAATTCGCACAGCTCTACGTCGTCCCGGGCATGGGCCATTGCGGCAGCGGCGACGTGCCGAACGACGTCGGGCAATGGCTTCGCCCCGGCGCGGACTCGCGTCACAGCCTGCTGAAGGCGCTCGAGCGCTGGGTGGAGCGCGGCGTCGCGCCGCAAAGCGTCATCGCCACGCAGTACAAGCGGGACGGCGATGTCGCCAGCGGCGTGCTGCGCGAACGGACAATCAGGCCCCGGCCTGGACATTGACGGAGATCGCCGGCCACCCGCCCGTGGCCGGCGCGGACGTCACGCTGCAGTTCACCGGCGGCCATGCCGAGCGTTCGGCCAGTTGCCGCTCCTGACGTTCACCCGCGCGCGCTAGCTCGAGTGCCGCGGCGGCGGCGGAACCCCGAAATCCTTTTCGTGCGCCAGCCGCATCGCCTTCACGTGCTCGGCGAGGTGGGCGTGCTCGGGATCGCGCGCCAGCTCCTCGGTCGCGTAGTAGGCCTCGAGCGCCTGCCGGTAGGCCGCCTGCTGGCGCCCGTCGAGCACCGCGTGCATGTCGCCGGCCAGCGTGCCGAGCGCGTCGATCGAGAACTCGAACAGCGCCTCCTCGGCGCTGGCCGCCGCGTAGTGCGCCACTTCCGGCTCCTCGGCGCGCCCCGCCTCGAGCGCCGTGCGCTCCTCGTCCGTCATCGTGCTCTGGAACACCTGCGTCATCTCGTTGACGGTGCGGAAGATCTTCTCTGCTGTTTCCTGGTCCACGAAAGCCTCCCGAAAGAGACTCCGGCGCGCCGCGGCACGCCGGAGTCCTTCACTTCACATCACGATGCGGCTGCGGCTTGCGGCGCGGGAATCGGCTGCGGATCGGTCTGCGGCGCCTTGCGGCGCGGCCGGCCGAACTTGTTCAGCTTCTTCATCTCGCCGATGTGCGGGCCGAGCCGCGCGGCGTGCGCGTCGTCGCGCGCGAGCTCCTGGCAGATCCCATAGGTCTGCAGGGCCGCGAGTCCGACGCGCTGGCGGCGCAGCGTATTCGAGTCGATCAGGATCTGGAGAAGCGCGCGGACCTCGTCGATCACCGCCGTCCAGCGGTCGTTGACCTCGATTTCCTGGCGCAACTCCTCGTCCGATCGGCCGAGCGCCGTCTGCACCGCCGGCGACGCACCGCTCGCATTGATCGCGGCGACGATGAACTGGCTGTTGACGTGCGCCAGTCGCCGGCGCCGTGACGCGGGCATCGACGGCAAGGCATCGGGCAGCGGCATCTGCGCACGCAATGCGCGCAGCTGCTGCACGACCTGGTCCGGCGAGAGCATCGCCGGTGCCGGGCTCGGATTCTGGGTCTCCTGGGTATTGGTGGCCATATCTCTCTCCTTCCTCTAACTTGTTATGTCGGAACGGCCACGCGCCGGCCGACGGGTTGGTAATGATCCCGAGCCCTGGGTTCTCGGGCGTTAGGGGAGGAGCCCGGCTCAACTCCCTTCACCGGCGCCGCCTGTACAGGCAAGCTCGACCGATGACGCTCCCTAATATCGGTCGGACTCAGGGATGTGTCAAGAGGAAACTTGTTACATTTTTACGTGAGAATGGAAACTATAGTTTCCAAACGATGAAGTATCAACAGCTTAGCGTTTTTGCCCGACCAGAAATCGGTTCGCGGTTGCCTCTTCTTTGGTGCAAGGCGACATCGATCGGATCACTCGCGATGTCGATCGGATCACTCAAGTCATCGATCGGATCACTCACGTTATCGATCGGATCACTCAAGTGATCGATCGGATCACTCATGTCAGCGATCGGATCACTCGCGTCAGCGATCGGATCACTCAAGTGATCGATCGGATCACTGACGTGATCGATGGGATCACTCGCGATTACGATTTGATCACTCGCGGTGATCTCATCGATGACTTCGAGAACGCGCTCGACGACGATCGACTCGCCGTCTACGTCCGGCTCGACGCGCGAACGTCAGCGTATGTCGGCGTGTTGTTCCTCATAGATGATGGCACCAGCGATGAGCTCGAACGTCAAAGGCGGCGCGATCATGTTGCTGGGGGTGGGAGCGTTCGCGTTCATGGACGCGGGGATGAAGGTGCTCTCGTCAGCCTACCCGCCGCTGCAGATCGCATCGTTGCGCTGCCTCGCCTCGCTGCCGCTGATCCTGGTCTGGGTCGGCCTGCGCGGCGGGTTCCGCCAGGTGCTGCGGGTCCGCTTCGGCCTGCACGTGCTGCGCGCGGCGATCGGCATCATGATGCTCGGCACCTTCGTCTACGGCCTGCGGCGGCTGCCGCTCTCCGAGGCGTATGCGATCTTCTTCGTCGCACCGCTGCTGATCACCGTCTTCGCCGCGCTGATGCTCGGCGAGCGGATCGAGTGGCAGCGCTGGGCTGCCGTGGTCATCGGCCTGGCCGGCGTGCTGATCGTGCTGCGGCCGACCGGCGCGGGAGTGGCCACGCTGGCCGGCCTGGGAGTGGTGGCCTGCGCCGTCGGCTACGCGCTCTCCGCCATCCTGGTGCGGATCATCGGCCGCACCGACTCCACCGAGAGCATGGTCTTCTGGGTGCTGACGCTGATGGGCGCAGGCGCCACGCTGCTCGCCCTGCCACGCTGGCGGCCCATTCAGCCGCAGCACTGGATCGCCGTTGCCGTGGTCGGCGTGGCCGGCTGCCTCGGGCAGTGGGCCATCACCGAGGCCTTTCGCCTCGGCGAAGCATCCTTCCTCGCGCCGTTCGAGTACTCGGCGCTGGTCTGGGGCCTGACCCTCGACTGGACGCTGTGGCAAACCCTCCCCGAGGCGCGCGCCCTGGCCGGCGCGGCGGTCATCGTGGCCAGCGGCATCTACCTGATCCGCCGCGAGCGGAGCGCGCCGGCCGCCGTCAACTGTTGACACCGCTTCGGAAACGCGCGTCAATAGACTCGTCCAATTTTCCCAATGCGTCGATTGCTGCGGCTCGCCGCCGCATTGCTGATCGCTTCACCCACGCTCGCCGCATCGCCGGCGTCCATCGGCCGCGGCGTGGCCATCGTCTTCAGCCCTGACCTCAGCCTGGGGAACAATTGCGCCTTCTACGAGCGCCTCGGCTTCGTCTGCTACGCCAGCCCGAGCTGGGAGGAGGTGGTGGGCGACATCGCCCGCCGCAACGCGTCCGGCGGCGCGATCTCGGTGGTCATCATCGAGGCGCACGGGACGCAGGGTAACGGCCTGAAGCTGCAGACCAGCTCCGCGCGAAACGCCCGGCGCTCGTACGCCGCGGTCGGCGCGCTGAAGGAGCGGCTCGGCGCCGCCGGCGTGCGCGACTGCGTGCTCGCCGCCTGCAACGCCCGCCGGCTGCTCCGCCCCGCCATTCGCGACACGCTCGACCGCGAGCGCCTCTACCTCCCGGCCACCCTCGGCATCCTGAACGCCGCCGGCGACGGCGATTCCAGCCTGCGCTTCCTGGCCCGCGCCGACAGCCACATCGAAGGGATCACCGTGGCGCGGACCGACGAGCTGTCACCGCCCACGCGCCGCGCCCTGGGACTGGAGGACGTCGCGCCGATGACCTTCGTCGTCTCCGACATCCTCGCGCAGCTGGTGACCGGCGACCCGTCGCTCGACCTGCGCGAAGCGACGCCCATCGATCGCCTGAACCTCATCACGCCGGAAGACGCGCACGCCGAGTCGCTCTTCGCGCGCTTCGTCGAGCACCTCGACGGCCTCAGTGCCCCTCGCCCCGCGAAGGGGCTGACCGATGCTTACGCCGCGCTCGCCGGCCACATCAAAGCCGCGGCGAAGCCCGGCACCTCCGTCGCCAGCCAGTCGGAGTGAACGGAGACGAGGTCCCGCAGCTCCCGCGCCAGCACCGCGCTGACGGTCTCCCCGTCGATCGCCGCGAGCCGCTCGAGCGTCACCACCTGCATCCGCGGAATGCGCACCTCGAGCTCCGCCAGCCGCAGCAGCTCCGGAATCACCGCAGCCACCTCCCCCCCCAGCGCCTCTTCGACCACTTCCTGCGACCAGAAGTCCATGGCGAACGACACCAGCTCCGCCCACGGCACCACCACCCGCCCGCCCTCGTCGCCGGCCTCGATCTCGCCGACGTCGATCCACTCGCGCAGCTCCGCGACGCCGGTGCCAAGCAGACGGGCGGCGGCGGGGAGGGGGTAGGAGGGGCGGGGGGAGAGGAAGAGGGTGCGGATGTTCTCGGCCTGCGTCATGACGACTCCTTAAAGCGCCTTGCCAAGTATCATGGATGGAGTTTACGCCAATGATCCTGTGCAATCAAGCACGAAATGACACGCGACGAGGCGCTCAAGACACTCGGCCAGCGCATCGCCGAGCTGCGGCGCGAGAAGGGCTTCACGCAGGAAGCGCTCGCGGAGGCGATGGGCGTGTCCCGCAACCATGTCGCTGACATCGAGCTGGGAGCGCGGAACACCGGCGTGTGGAGTCTGCTGCTGATCTGCAAGGCACTGGCTGTGGCGCCGGCGGAGCTGTTCGAGGACTTCAGCGCGAGTGTGCTGCGAAGGCTCGGACGCTGACCGGAAGCGCGGGCGGATGATGCTTACATCAGAGCGCGCTGCTTGAACGATTGCCCGCACTCACACAGCACTCGCTGGCCAGAGCAACGCCGCGATGCCGCCTACATCCATTGATGCTGCTTCATGGAAAGATGCCCCGACGCGGCAACGATGATGTGGTCCAGTATCTCGACATCCATGACCCTGCCTGCCTCCACGAGCTTGCGAGTGAACTGTAGGTCATCCGGCGATGGCGACGGATCGCCAGAGGGATGATTGTGGAAGACGATGATGGACGCCGCGTGATCCTCGAGAGCAAACCGGAACACATCGCGCGGTGAAACTGCAGCCGTTCGCATCGAGCCGACGAAGATCTCGCGCTCACTGATGATCCGATTTCGCGAATCGAGAAAGATCGCGCCGAGGATCTCTTGAACACTGTGCCCATACCGCGCGATCAACCGCATGGCGAGCGACGCCGGATCGTGCACCGGCTCGGTCGCGGTCACCGCGAGCGCCGCCACCCGACGACCAAGCTCCAGCGCGGCGCCGATGCGCGCGACTCGACTGGGGCCAAGGCTGCGCACGGGCCGACCGGGAATCCACTCTCTTCGCGCCAGCGGCAGCAAGCCATCCGCAACCAGCGCGCGCGCGATGTCCAATGAGCTCCTGCCGCGATGGCCGGGTTCGATCAGCAGCGCAATCAACTCCGCATCTGAGAGCGCCACGGCGCCTCCGCGGGCGAACCGTTCGCGCGGCCGCTCATCGATCGGCATGTCGGCGATGCTCACGTGTTCTACGCTCACACGCCGAGGTTCCCTCGGACTCGCGGCAAAAGCAACTTCTACTCAGCCTGGAATCAACATCGATCGATCGCGGAGCGAATGCGATTTCTACGTCGTTACGCCCCGGAGATTTGAAAAGCGTGTTCGCACGTATTCGGAAGCACTTTCCGGAGGCAGCTTGATCGTTCCCGGCCCACTTCGCACGAAAAAGTCTCCGGCCGCCGCTCCTTCCATCCCCTTCCATTTCAGATAAACCGGCTCGGGGCTGCGCTGGCAAGTGACGATGCAAACGGTCATTCCCGTCACGATCTGCATTTTCGGATCAATGCACGTGCCGGCACGATCGCCCAGGCCATTTCGAACGACTTGCGCCAGGTGCAGCATGAATTTGTCATCGTTCTCGAACCGGTCCTTCTCGATTCCGATCACGGAACGATCGTCGGCGACCCCGATGAGAAGATCACCGCCTTCCGTGTTCAGGAACGCGGCGATGGTCTTCAAAACCACATGGGTGATCACGCGATCATCCTGCTTGTCTTCCTTGAGATTCCAACGAAGGGTCGATTTGAACTCGAGTGTCTTCGACTCGCCGCGCTTGATCAGCTCCTCGGCGTCGCGATGGGTGCGCAGGTACTGGTCGAAGAGGAGGTTCTTGATCGTCTCGCCGAATGCGCGATCGTCAGTGATTCGCTTGTAGAGATCGAAGTTCGAGTCGACGATGTCCTGGATCACGTGCTCGACCTTCTGGTCGAACGTCAGGCGGACGTTTTCGCGGGTGTTGACCCGAGCGCTGGCATCGAGCCCGGCGTCGGCATCGAGACGTCCCATCATCTGCTCGAGCGTGACGCGATGCTCCAAGCCGAGGTTCAGCCCGAATCGCTCATTCAACTCGGCGATGATTCTCGAGAGAGACTCCAACTCCTCGGGACTCGTGCCCTGCCGGCCTTTGGTCGCAATCGGATCCAGCATTCCGGGACGGCGATCGAGCGTGATCTTCCCTCTGCCGGTCTGTTGCAGCCGATACGATTCCATGTCGATGTTCTGCTGCACATCGCGAGGGAGCGACTCCCGGTCTATCGGGAGGAGCCGCCGCAGATTCCGCGCGAAGGCGTAGAGTTTCTCGAGGTCGGCGTCGGCGAAGGTCAGAATCTGAGAGAGGAACGAATACAGCCGTACGTAGTCGGACAACTGGGATCGAAAATCGCTCTTCTCGCTCTCGTGCAGATCGGCGAATCGTTGCACCACTGGTGCGAGGGCTGCGTAGACGCGGTCCTGCGTTGCCTTGGGATCGAAATAGATCTTGGCGAAGGCCTCGACATCTGTCTGCGTGTACACCGGGAACGCGGCGAGTCGTCCCTGCACTTCGTACGGCAGATTTGGATCGGTGGCTTCGGAGAGCAGCGTCGTCTCAAAATAGGGATCGAACGCCTTCTTGATGTGGTCGGCCTCGTTCGCGAAGTCGAGCACAAGCGTCCCTTTCTTGTCGGGAGGATGTGTGCGGTTGAGGCGCGATAGTGTCTGCACCGCGTTGACGTCGCCGATCTTCTTGTCCACGTACATGGTATGCAGCAGTGGCTGGTCGAAGCCGGTCTGAAACTTGTTCGCCACGATCAGGAAGCGGTTCTCGGGACGCTCGAACACCTTCGCCGTCTGCGTCTCGGGAAAGCCATTCATGTGCGCTTCCGTGTACGCCTTCCCTTCGTCCTCCACGGTCCCGGAAAACGCGACCAGCGCCTTGAAGGGATAGTTCGCCTCCGCGAGATAAGCGTCGATGGCCAGTTTGTAGCGCACCGCATGGAGGCGCGACCGGGTGACGATCATGGCCTTGGCCCGCCCGCTGATCTCGTTCTGTACCTGCGTGGCGAAGTGCTCCACCATGATCCGCACCTTCTCCTTGATTGCATGCGGACTCAGCTCGACGAACGACTTCAGCAGGTATTTCGCCTTCTTCTTGTCGTACCGCGGGTCGCCCTCGATCTTCTTCAGAAGACGCCAGTACGCCGTGTACGTGGTGTAGTTCGCCAGGACGTCGAGGATGAATCCCTCCTCGATGGCCTGACGCATGCTGTACTTGTGATGGGCCTCGAACTTGCCGTCGTTCCGTTTGCGGCCGAACAGCTCCAGCGTCTTCGCCTTCGGCGTTGCGGTGAAGGCGAAGAGACCGGTGTTCTTTGGCCAGCGGTGTGCGGCGGCGATCTCGTTGATGCGGTCCTGGTCGTCGCGTTCGGGTGCGTCCTCTTCCTCGGCTCGTTCGAGGCTCTTCGCCCGGAGCACATCCTTCATCGGCTGCGTGCTCTTCTCGCCCGACTGAGACGAGTGCGCCTCGTCGACGATCACGGCGAAGCGCCTTCCCGGAAGCTCGGCAATCTCTTTCGAGATCACCGGAAACTTCTGCAGCGTGGTGACGATGATCGTCTTCCCCGACTCCAGCGCTTCCTTGAGCTGACGCGAGGTCTGGTCGATGTTCTCCACCACGCCGAGGGTCTGCTCGAGCTGCCGCATCGTCGTCTGGAGCTGGCGGTCCAGGATGCGGCGATCGGTGATGACGATGATCGAATCGAAGACGCGCGTGTCGCTCGCGTCGTGCAACGTCGAGAGATGATGAGCCAACCAGCCGATGGTGAAGCTCTTGCCGCTGCCGGCGGAGTGCTGGATGAGGTAGCGCTGGCCGGCACCGCGCTGGCGGGCGTCGCCCACGAGCATGCGAACGGCATCGAGCTGCTGATACCGCGGAAAGATCAAAAAGCGCTTGCCGGTCTTTTTCCCCTTCTCGTCTTCTTCTTCGATCTCGTGGATGAACTGCCGGATCAGGTCGAGGACGCTGTCGCGGGCCCAGGTCTCCTCCCAGAGATAGCTCGTGGCGTAGCCGCTCCGCGTCGGCGGGACAGGCGGGTTGCCGGCCCCTCCGAACCGCCCCTGGTTGAACGGGAGGAATCGCGTTTCCGGTCCCCGCAGGTGTGTCGTGACGTAGACCAGCTCCGGATCGACGGCGAAGTGCGCGAGGCAGCGGCCGTAGGCGAAGAGCGGCTCGCGGACGTCGCGCCCCTTGTATTGCCGGATCGCGTCTTCGACATCCTGTGCATTGAGCGGACTCTTGATCTCCGCGGTGAAGATGGGAATGCCGTTGAGGAAGAGGACGAGATCGATGCTCGGGCCATCCTTCGCGCCCGGCGCCGCTGGATGGAAGTAGAGCTGCCGCACGACGGAAAAGAGGTTCGCCGCGTGCAGTCGTTTCGTCTCCTCGTTCAGTCCGCTCGCGGGCCGGAAGTAGGCCAGACGGAACTTGCAGCCCGAGTCCTTCACCCCGTTGCGCAAGACCTCGAGCGCGCCGCGCCGTTCGATCTCCGCCGACAGTCGTTTCAGGAACTGTTCTCGTACCGCGATGCCATGATGCTCGGTGAGCCGCTTCCATTCCTTCGGCTGGGTGGCGAGGACGAAATCGGCGACGTCGTCCGGAAGAAGGCACAGAGCAGGGTCGTAAGCCTTCGTCGTACGCCGCCGGTATCCACCAGGCAGGAATCCACTCGCCGGCATGGGCGCGTCCCGGATGACATCCGGCGTCGCCGCGTAAGGTCCATAAGCCAGTAGGGCCCGCTCGATCTCGTCTTCGAACTTGCGTTCCGAGATTTCGATCGTCACCTGACCTCCTCACGGACGTCGATCTTTCCGGTCACGGCGGCTGAGATCAGGGAAGTACGGAACTCTCGGAGTCGACCGATTGCCTCAGACATCGCGCAAATGATCGAATCTGTACGCGCGTTTTGTCGCGAAAGGAACGAGCTGATCGCACACTGTTCGTCATGTGGCGGGACCGGGAGAAGTGCACGTTTCAGGTCGCGAATATTGATGCCTCTGATCGTTGCGCCAAGGGCACCGGATTCGAGCTGCGCGAATATTGGTGATGATTTAAGCGCGTACAGCAACCACGTGCCTTCGGTTTCAGTGGTATATGAGATTCGCGCTGCGTCTTGCGTAAGATTTGCTCCGCCAAGTTCATCAGGAACCATGGCCACTTCGCCAATGCTCCCCCTGATCGCGAACACCAAGTCTCTACCTCTCAAGCGAGATCGCGCATACGAACGCTCAATCTCGAAGGTCGTGCGACTCAGGCGGTCAAGACGAAGTCGGTTTTCGGCAACATCTCCGCCTTTCACGATTGGGACGCCATCATCCACGTTTGGTCCGGGTAGCACGATTCCATACATGATCCGACGGTCAATGGGTGTCAAATGCCAAAGCCTTTTTACGTTCCAGTGTCTGGGTATCTGGCCAATCCAGCCCACCCCCGAATCTCTCATCGGTACGCCAGCACCAAGCCCTTTGGTTATGGCGTGCGTGATGAGGGCGTTGCGTTTCTTTCGGAGCAACTCAATCAGTCGCTCTTTCTTTACCACCAGCGCGTCGATCTTCGCCGTCTCGTGATCGAGAAAGGCCGCGATCGTGCGTTGTTCTTGTAGTTCAGGGAAGCCGACGGATTCTCGCAGATAGCTGTCGCTATCGAGGTTTTGAATGCCAGTATTCTGCTTGATCGATTTCGTATTGAGACGGAGCGCGTACATCGCGGCATGTACGTACGTCAGGAATCGCGGATCAAAACTCGGCGCCACTGGCATGCGCGCGATAAAATTCGAGCAGACTGATAACTCCTCACGATCGTAGAGAACCACGGTTCCAACAGGCTGGTTCTCTCCGCCGCCGGATTTCTCGAGTAGAAGGTTCCCGGCGCGGAGGCCGCGTGCTGCGACGACCCGAGGATCGACTGAGCGGATCGTCGGTACGTCTCCGACTCGAAAAGTAACTCGGTCGAAGTCTGCAACCCGAACACACGGAACATCGAATCTACCGTCCGGTTCGTCGCCCCAGATACCGTTCTGACATTCCGTGACTGTTGCCCTCAGGTGCGTCACAGCCCAGTGCGTCGGGATTTCCCCCAACCACTCGACGCCCGAATCTTTGTAGGCGTGAAAGCGCTGATAGCGACGTGGCGCGATGCTCATTGCCACGACCCTCCCGGCAGCCAGGTTTGATTGTGTTCCTGACCGGAGGCAAGCGACTTCCAAAGTGGCTGAAGGAATCGGAGGATCAACTCCCCGACGGCGGAAAAATCTGCCGGCGCGCCGGAAAGCTCTTTTTGAGACCGGTAGCTGCGCCACTGCTGTGCGCGACGATCGTCCTCAAAGAAGGCGGATGTCAGCGCGACCGGATACGCGTCGTCGATTGGAGTTTCGCGGCGTTCGAACGTTGCAGCTAGACCCGCCGAGACGCGCCTGCCGTCGAATGGGAAGGATGACGCGAGAATGAAGAGATCATAGAAATCCTTGAACCGGCTGTTCTTGTCGCCGAGGACTACCATCGCATGCGTCTTTTCCGCGACGACCGCCTCTTTAGGGTATGCGAAGATCCGCGGAGGCGGATCATCCAGGAGTGTTGGGAAAGTGACCACCTCGGCGGGCGGTTCGATCGCATTTCCGAACCCGATGTCGACCTGCAGGGGGATACTCGAGCGACCGAGATGGGCGCGAAGACGAATGCGAAGCCCTACATACTCCGACTGATCGCGAATCGGCTCTGCCTCCATGGATGCGGCGTCGAAAGCGAGTCCATCGTCCGCCGTGGATGTCTCGCAGATCTGGCGAATGGCCTCGAGTACCGAATCTGTGTCGCTGGGCCCATAGCCGGTGAAGTCGAGATCGCGTGTCGAGCGATAGACCGAACCGCCCCAAAGTGTAAAGAGCATGGCGCCCTTCAGCACGAATTGCTTCGTATGGCGCGACTCACCAAGCCTGAACAGAAAGCGCTCCATGGCATAGCGCTCCAGCGTAAACCGATCGGTCTCTCCGCGACGGCGCACCTCATTGAGGAGCCGCTGGCGGATCGATCGTGCGCGGTCCTCGTCGGAGACGGTCATGCCGCGAGAACCTCCAGATACGGCCGCATCACGTTCTGCTGCCCACAGACCTCGGCCACGCGGTCAATCTCGGAAATGGTGACCTTTCGCCGCTGCACAACGTCCCGGAGCGCTTCGATGGCCACGTCGAGTCCGACTTTGTTCCGATAGCGAAAGCAATCGACGACGGTGCGCGCGGGAGCGGTGATCTTCACAGGGACGCCGAGCATCGACTGCACCACCACTCCGTACGTGAGCATCCGTCCGGAGAACCGGACAAATCGGACTCTGGCGGGCAATCGAACCGGTTTGCGCGCCCGACGATCGATCGCCACCCAAACCTCGGAGGGTGATTGGGTGCCGATCTCGTGGATGCTCAGCGCGGTTAGAAGGCAGACGATTCCACTCGGTATGGCGGAGCCGACCATTGCCACGGTCTCCAGTTCCGTGGGCTCAATCGCGGCCAGGCGATACAGCCCCGCGCCCACTTTTTCGACTGAACCGTTCGCGACCAGGCTCATGAGGCGCGCGAAGGAGACCCCCAGCGGTGCAACGTCACGCGGCCTGAAGAACGCACCGACTCCAGCCTCCTTCAGAGTTTCCTCGAGCCCTGTAGCCATGTGTGCATGTTAGTAGACGTTGACATTCGTGGACAAGTGTCGACGTTTGCTCGAGGCCAAATCTCTCTTCCGGACCGTCAGCTAGAGCGCGCTTCCAGTCACCTCGGCGAGCATACGGACGATGTCTTTTTCGATGGCGCGAATCTCGGCGTCGATCTCTTCGAGCGGGCGCGGCGGCCTATACCGGTAGAAGTAGCGATTGAAGTTGATCTCGTAGCCGACCACCCCGACTTCGCCATCCTTTGGATCGCGCTTTGTCGTATCGATCCATGCGTCGGGGACGTGCGGCTGGACCTCGCGATCGAAGAACGTCTCGATGCCCTCGTCGAGCGGAACACTCTCAGTGTCGCGAAGCTCGGGATCCGGCTCAGGGTTGCCGTCCTTGTCGCGGCAGATCGCAGCCGATTCGTCGCGCTCGGAGAGGGCGGCGAGGATCGCCTTCACCACGGGGCTACTCAGCTTGATGGAGTGCTTTTTCGCCGCGGCGGCGAGGGTCTCTTCGAACGCGTCACGATCCTTGAAGAGCTGCGGCGGCAACGATCGAACGAGTTTGCGGATCGCCTCCTGCTGCTTTCGTCCTTCCTCCTGCTCCTTCGTGCCAGCAGCCCCCTTCTTCTTCGACTGTGCCAGCGCTTGAAACCCACGCTCGCCGTCGAGCCGCGGGATTCGCTCTGCGCTGGCCTGGAAGTTCAGGCGCAGCGGCCGGTCGACGGTGACCTTGCGGAAGCCGAATTGGGTGGAAGGGAAAACCCGGCTCACCACCACCTCTTCTTCTTGGTCATCCTTCCTTACGATCCGTGTTTCCCCGTCCTTGAATCGGGAGAAGAGCCGGACGATGTCCTGGGTGCGGTCGAAGGGAATCTCCCTGCGCTTGGCGCCGAGGCTCTTCTTCATCTGCGTCCAGAACGACGTCGCGTCGATGAGCTGGACTTTGCCTCGTCGAGCGGCTGGCTTTCGATTCGTCACCACCCAGACATAGGTGGCGATCCCGGTGTTGTAGAAGAGCTGTTCAGGGAGCGCGATGAGGGCCTCGAGGAGATCGTTCTCCAGGACGAAGCGCCGGATCTCGCTTTCCCCGCTTCCCGCATCACCGGTGAACAGCGGCGAGCCGTTCATGATGATGGCGATCCGTGAGCCCCCTTCCTTCGGCTCTTTCGCGTGCTTCAGCATGTGCAGGAGGAAGAGAAGCTGACCGTCGCTGATCCGCGGCAGGCCCGCAGCGAAGCGTCCGGCCGGACCGCGTTCATGCTCTGCCCGGACCGCCTCCTCGTCGCGTTTCCAGTCCTTTCCATACGGCGGATTGGCAATCAGGTAGTCGAACGTCCGGCCGCTGTGCTTGTCGTTCGAGAGAACACTGCCGAATGCGATGTTGTCGGCGTCGCGTCCTTTCGGCTCCTTGATGAAGAGATCCGACTTCGAAACGGCCCAGGTCTCGGGGTTCACCTCCTGCCCGAAGAGGTGGATCTCCGCATCCGGGTTGACTGGGCCGCGGAGAATGTCTCCGTTCTTGCGAACTCCGAACCTGATGTTTTCCTTCGTGATCGTGAGCATGCCGCCCGACCCGCAACAGGGGTCGTAGACGGAGCGGATCGGTTTCCCGATCCGCAGTCGCTCTTCATCCCCTGCAATCATCAGATCGACCATGAGATGCACGACGTCGCGGGGCGTGAAGTGCTCGCCGGGATTCTCGTTGAGCGCCTCGTTGAACTTTCGGATCAGTTCCTCGAAGATCGTTCCCATCGTCGGGTTGTCGACCTTGTCGGGATGGAGGTCGACGTTCTTGAAACGCTCCACGACCTGAAAGAGCAGGCCGGCTTCATCGAGCTTGCTGATCGTGTTGTCGAAGTCGAATCGCTCGACGACCTCGCGCATGTTCGGGCTGAAGCCGGCGATGTAGTTGCGCAAGTTCGCCGCGATATGCGGCGCATCGCCGAGGAGCTTCTCGAAGTCGTAGCGGGAGGTGTTGTAGAACGCGTATCCGGATGCCTTGCGAAGCTGCGCGTCCAGATCCTGGAGTCCCTTGCCTCGCAGCTCCGCCTGGCGCGCGAGCACTTTCGGCTTGGTCGGCGCAAGAACGCAATCGAGCCGGCGCAGGACCGTGAGAGGAAGGATGACGTCCTGATATTTCCCGCGTTTGAACGTGTCGCGGATCAGGTCTGCGACACTCCAAAGCCAACTGACGATTTCGCCGTGGTTCACGTTCTACCTTTGGTCATGAGTTCGGACTAGCCATTGTTACTCAAACCTCGAGAAGCCGGACGTTCATGGTGTCGGAGGAAGGGCCTTATTATCCAGGGCGCGCGTGGCCGAGCGGGTGACGACGTCGGTGTGGTCGCCGGCGAGCTTCGCAGCGCCTAAACGATGCGATTGATCGCGGCGAGGACCTCCTCGTAGCTCGCCGCCTTGTCCGGTTCCGCGATCATCACTCTGAGGCACGCCGAGGTGGCGGCGAGCTGCAGCACGCGCAGGAGGTTCTCGGACGTCGCCTCGCCGAGGGCGCTGAGCGATGCGGCGAACGTCGGATACCGCGCGGGCGCCGTACGCGAAGTCGTCGGCGCCGTGGAGGTGCTCCGGCGACGGGATGGAGACTGGCGGAACGGCGATCGCTGCCGTCGCCTGCTCGAGCTCCCGCGGTAGCCTGGCGCCATCCGACGCGGTGTCGATCGACAGCAGCGTTGCCACCCCTTGCACCGTGGCAGCCTGCAGGAGCAGGTTGGCCTGCTGCTGGTTGTTTACCGCGTTGTGGTAGCCGGTGTTCAGCGCCTGCGCCGTGGCCTGATACAGATTCGCCGTGGCGATCGCGGGCGAGTCGGCCGGGGTCGTTGCGTTCGCTGCCATGCGTACCACGGTACTGTTGACGCAAGATCGTGCACGGTCCACAGTTAGTTCACTCAACTTACTCCGCCGGCCATGAATACCGTCAACATCCATGAAGCCAAGACCCAGCTCTCACGCCTCGTCGACCGAGCCGCCCGCGGCGAGGCCTTCGTCATCGCCAAGGCGGGGAAGCCGCTGGTCAAAGTCTCGGCGGTCGACGCGCCGCCCGAGCCCAGGCGCCTCGGCTTCCTGAAAGGCGAGATCGACGTTCCCGACGACTTCGACCGCATGGGCGAGCAGGAGATTGCGTCGCTGCTCGGCAACTGAACGATCCTGAGAACGAGCTGCTCTTCAGCGTCGCCAGTCTGTCGAGCCTCACCGCCGACGCGCAACTGGCCCGCTACCGCGGCCCAGTCCGGAAGGTCTGATCGATCGTACCAACGATCAGTTGCGCATCATGAGGTCATCCACCTCCCGCGCGAGATCTTCGAGATACGCGTCGCCCGCCGGATGATGCGTGAGCGCCGCCAGCACGTAGCGGCGGCCCGGCCCTTCGATCAGCGCGGTGTCGTGCAGGTAGTCCTGGTACGTGCCCCACTTGCGGAGCAGGACCACGTTGCGGCCGGCGAGGGCGTGGACGAACTTGTGGTCGTCGTGCGGGATGTCGGGGGAGAGGAAGATCTCGCGCATCTTCTTTGATGCTGCCGGCGAGACGAGCTGGCCGCTGTCCATGAGCTGGTAGAAGCGGAGGAGCTGGCGGATCGTCGCGGCGTGGGAGTGGTCGGCGACGGGGTCGCCGATCCGTTCGCTGTTCGGGCCGTAGTGCTTGCCGACCCAGAGGCCGCCGCCGCGGCTGGCGTCGTAGAAGCCGCCGGCATTGAGCACCGCCTGGATCTCGCGCAGGCCCATCTCGCGCGAGAACTTGGCGGCCATCTCGTTGCTCGAGGCCTTGATCATCAGGCCGAGCTCGTGCTGCGTCTGCGCGTCGAGCGAGGTCGCCGCATCGGGGTGCAGTTGAAAGTACGCCAGGAGGATGCCGATCTTGGCCACGCTCGCGGCGTACTCGATGCGGTCGGGGTGGATCATCGCCACCCGTCGATTGAGGAGGTCGAGCACGCCGACCGCCGTCTGCTCGGTCGTCATGCCGTGCTTGGCGCGCAGGCGGGCGTCGATCTCCTCGAGGCGCTGCTGCAGATTCAATTCGACCGGCTTGGACGTCGTGCAGGCGGCGAGCAGCAGGAGCGTGAGGGCGGCGCGTCGCATCACTGCTGCTTGGCCAGAGCCTTCTCGATCCGCGCCAGCCGCTCGCGCAGCTCGGCGTTCTCCTTCTCCAGCGCCTCGATGCGCGACTGCTGCGCGCCGGTGCGCGCGTCGAGGGCCTTGATGCCGGCCAGCGCCACGCCGTCGGGATCGATGGTGCTGATGTGTTTGTCGTCCTCGCCGACCTGGAAGGCGGCCATGAAGTCCTGCGCCATCGGGCCGATGTGGCGGATGCGGGCGTTCTGCGCCTTGTAGTTCCAGAGAGTGACCGGCACGCTGCGGAGGCGGAGCAGCACCTCCTCGCCGTCGACGGGGACGAAGTTCTCCTTCAGGTTGCGGTCGGAGACGGAGGCCCACGAGCCGCCGCCGGCGCCGAGGGTGACCCCCGCGGTGAGACTGGAATTCGAATAGATGGTGGTCGAGCCGTCGGCGGCCATGGCCAGCCTGCTGTTGGCCAGGGTCAGGTCCGCCGTGGTGCTGGTGAGGTTGAAGCCGGTGGTGAGCGCGGCGTTCGTGTAGAAGAAGGAGCCGTTCACGGCGCGCACGTTGAAGGAGTTGGTCAGCTGGGCGTGGAACTGCGTGGCGGGGTCGACCACGCTGCCGAAGAGGTAGGCGATGGGCGAGGAAAAGTCGGAGAAGACGAAGGTGCCGGCGCGCGCCAGTCCGCTGGAACTGGCCGTCGACGCGCCGTATCCGAGGGCGATGGCGCCGGCGCCGGAGGCGGTGTTGCCTTCGCCGATGGCGGTGCTGGTCGCTCCGAGGGCGGTGCTCGCCTTGCCGATGGCCAGGGAGTGCGCGCCGGTGGCGCGGACGCTCTCGCCGAAGGCGGTGGAGTAGTTCCCCACCAGGCCGTCATCCCACTGGGTGGCGTCGACGCCGCCGGCGCGGAGCGCGGCGCGTGCGCCGTACCAGGCGAAGCGGGTCCCGGGGCCGGTAGCCGGCACGCTGCCGCTCAGGCCACCGTCGTAGTTGCCGAAGGCGACGAGGTTGCCGTTGTTGTCGACGCGGAAATACTGCTGGTTGTGCGAGCCGCCGTCGTTGTAGTTGCCGCTCGCGCTGAGGCGGAGCAGGGGATTGACGTCGGGCGTGCCGAGGGTGGAGGCGCCGATGAGCTTCAGATCGATGAGGGCGTTGCCGCTGCCGGTGGTCTGGGCGGAGGGGGGAGCGAACAGCACGAAGCCGGGCAGGTTCGCCGCGTTGATGATCGAGCTGCCGGCGTTGATGGCGGCGACGATGTGATTGCCCGCCGCGGCGCCGGCGGCGATGGTGGGATTGGGATAGGTGCCGGCGAGATCGCCGCCGGCGGCGATGCCGGTGATGTCGCCGGTGGCACCGGTCGCGCCGGTGGCGCCCGTGCTGCCGGTTGCGCCTGTAGCACCGGTGTTGCCTGTGGCACCGGTGGAGCCGGTAGCGCCGGTGGCACCGGTGGCGCCCGTGGATCCTGTGGCGCCGGTCGATCCAGTCACACCGGTGGCGCCGGTCGAGCCGGTGGCGCCCGTCGAGCCGGTGGCGCCGGTCGCGCCGAGGCTTCCCGTCGTGCCGGTTGCACCGGTGGAACCTGTTGCACCAGTCGGTCCGGGTGCGCCGGCCGCGCCGGTGTCGCCGGTGTTTCCGGTCGGTCCGGTCGCGCCGGTGAGGCCCGTCGTGCCGGTGGAACCGCTGGCTCCCGTACTTCCGGTGGCGCCGGTGGCGCCGGTGGCTCCTGTACTGCCGGTGGCGCCCGTCGCTCCCGTCGCTCCATCCGCGCCGGTCGCACCGGTGCTTCCGGTGATGCCTGTGGCGCCAGTCGAACCCGTGGCGCCGGTGGCGCCGGTCTGGCCTGTGGTGCCGGTCGCGCCGGTCGAACCTGTAGCGCCGGTCGAACCCGTGGAACCAGTCGCGCCGGTCGAGCCGGTGCTTCCGGTGACGCCCGTCGCGCCGGTCGAGCCCGTGGCACCCGTGGAGCCGGTCGCACCCGTGGCGCCGTTCGCACCGACACCGCCCGTCGCGCCCGTGGCTCCTGTCGGACCTGCCGGTCCTTCCGGTCCCGGGTCGCCCTTCGGCCCTGTCGGGCCGGTCGCTCCCGGCGCACCGCTGAGCAGATCCTGGCGGAAGATCATCTCGAAGCCCGCCGCGTCCTGGCTTTCATTCGCCACCTGCGATCCGAGGGCGATGGCGCGGCCCGCGCCGCCGGTCGCGGTGATGCGGAGCGTCCCGTCGGTGACGGGTGTGCCCACGATGTTCGCCACGCTGAGCTGCCGCGGCTCCCACGGCTGCAGCGTCACGTCGATCGCTCCGAGCTGGATGCCGTGCGCGTCGAGCAGCGCGAGCTCGACCGGGATCGCGGCGCCGCCGGTCTCGACGAGAAACACGTTGTAGCGGAACTCGCCGTTCTGCCGGATCCCCTGCAGGAAGCCCTGCTCGCCGGCGCGGATGCCGAAGTCGGAGGGGACGCCGGAGCTGAAGAGTCCCTGCGACGCGGCGACCGTCTGGCCGTCGTTCTGGTTGTAGATGCGCGAGGAGATGAGGAGCGGCTGCGACGACCGGATGCGCATCGCTCCGACCACGCCCTTGACGCCGAAGAGCGATTCCGCCGCGTTCTCGTAGGCCTTCGTCGCGCCGGGCGCGAGCGAGTCCTCGAAGACCGCCGCGTTGCCGTTGCTCTGTCCCGGGCGGAGGAACGTCATCTGGAAGGTCGCGGCGCCGGTGCTCGACGGATTGGTCACCCAGACGGTGGTGTAAAAGTGGCTGCCGCCCAGGCCGTCGACGCGCCCCACGGCCGGCAGGATCAGGTCCGTGCCGCCGAAGCCGGCGTGCAGCAAGGCAAATCTGGGGGTGACGACACAGAGAATGATTGCGATCCAGGCGATGGATTTCTTCATGGTTGTTTGGACGTCCGGTCAATTATGGTAATTGATGGGCGGGTAGGGAACGCTTCCCGCCGCGACTCTCCTCTATCGGGTCCCCCCAGTCAAAATCGAGAGGAGAGCGCATGGATCTTTCGAAGATCAAGTACTGCAAGATTCACCCGGCCATCGGCATCGCGCGGGTGGGCGGGAGCGAGGAGGGCTACTTCATCGGTCCCGAGGTGCCGAACTACGACGGCACGCCGCCGCCGGAGTACGGCGGCTGGAAGGACAAGGACGGCCAGATCCTGCGCCAGGTGGCGCGCTTCCGCATTTACGCCTACGACAACAGCGGCAAGGTGATGGGCGAGCTGAATCCCGGCGGCTCGGTCGAGGTCACCTGGCGCGTCCACGTCGCGAACCGCAAGGCGGAGTGGTACGACTTCGACGAGGCGATGGACATCCCCGCCTTCGACGGCAGCCAGGGGACGCCGCCGAAGCAGAGCGGCCAGCGCAACGCGACGGTCGCGGATCGTTCGACGCTCATCAACGATCCCGGCCCGCGCGAGATCTCCGGGAAGAACACGCGAGGGCCGCAGTACGCCTTCACCGGCGGGACGGTCTTCGGCATCGAGGTCCCGCTCGGCGAACTGCGCACCGATGACGCCGGACGCCTCCTCTTCTTCGGCGCGCACGGGCACTCCGCGTCGGCCACCGGCGACGAGGCCGGCACCTTCGCCAACAACGACGGCTGGTACGACGACATCAGCGACGGGCCGGTGGAGGCGGAGGTGACGATCGACGGCACCGCGGTGTCGGTCGAGCACGGGTGGGTGGTGGTCGCGCCGCCCGACTACGCGCCGGGCATCACCGCGGTGGTGACGATGTACGACGTCATCGCCGAGGCCTCGTCGCACGTCGATCCGTCGATCAAGCCGCGCGTGCCGTCGTTCACCAAGCACATCGCGCCGATCTTCATCCGCCTGGCGCAGAACCAGTGGGTCAACGCCGGCTTCGGAAAGCTGTTCGGCTTCCAGTCGCCGCTCTATCTCGACCGGATGATGCCGACCCTCGGCGACAACAGCGACTTCGCGCGGCCGATCCGCCAGCAGCTCTTCGCGAAGTTCCGCCATCCGGACTACGCCACCATGGAGCCCGACGCGATCCCGCCGGTGTACGGCGACAGCATGAACCTCCCGGCCACCGATCCACGGCAGTGGTACGCCGTCACCCGGTGGCAGTACGACATCCTCCGCGCCTGGGCCGACGGCAACTTCACCGCCGACTGGAAGAAGGCCGCGACGCCGAAGACGCTGGAGGAGTATCCCGTCGAAGAGCAGCCGTGGGCGCTGGACACCTCCGCGCTGGAGAACACCATCGGCGGTCCGTTCCACCCCGGCTGCGAGATGACGTGGCCGATGCGGCAGCCGATCCTCTATGAGGCGGCGCTGCGCCTGAAGCTGCGCCGCGGTCCCGAGCCGGACTACGGGCCGTACCTCAACACGCGCATCTGCCTCGCACCGGGCGGTCCGCTCGACGGCAGCGGGCCGGGCGACGTCAGCAAGTGGATGGCGGTGCCGTGGCAGACCGACACCTCCAGCTGCCTCTACGCGTACGTCGGCTGGCAGGACGGCGTCTTCCTGCCGACCTTCTGGCCGGTGCGCGTGCCGAACAACGTCCTCACCGACAAGCAGTACGAGGTGGTGATCAACACGAAGAAGCCGTACGCGGCGCGCTACGAGGCCTTCAGGTTCGACAACCGCCGCTACTGGCTGCGCGCGCTCGGGTCGCGCGCGGATTACAAGACCGTGATCAACGCCTTCGTGGAGGAGTGGAACGAAGTGGGAGTGGTGACGCGGGTCGCCGGCTCGCCGGACAAGAACTTCCCGGCGCCGATGTTCGTGGAGATGGGGATGAACGTCGCGCCGCCGAAGAAGAAGAAGGCGGCGAAGGCGCTGGCCGCTGAAACGGCTGACACGGAGGAGCGTCCCGCGGACCTGCCGAACCCGCGCGACTACCGGTGATGCATTACGACGTTGCCATCGCCGGGGGAGGGCCTGCCGCCGCCGCGGCGGCCCTCCTGATCGCGCGCGCCGGCGCACGCGCGATCGTCATCGAGCGCGGCGACGATTGCGGCGACAAGCCGGGGGAGAGCCTCGCGCCCGCCGCGAAGCCGGTGCTGAAGCGGCTCGGCGTCTGGGACGACCTCGCGCGCGACGGGCATCTGCCGTGTCATGGGAACCGCTCGGTCTGGGGCAGCGACCGCGTCGACGAGCTGGCGTTCATCTTCTCGCCGTACGGGCACGGCTGGCACCTCGACCGCCGCCGCTTCGAGCGCCGGCTGAACGAACACGCCTGCAGCGCCGGCGCGACGCGCGTCACCGGCACGTCCGTCACCGCGGTGCATCGCGAAGGCAACGGATGGCGACTGGATGTAGGACGGGCTTCAGCCCGTCCCGACGGGCTGAAGCCCGTCCTACATATCGGCGCCAATTTCGTCGTCGACGCCACCGGGCGCGCCAGCCGCATCGCGCGCATGCTCGGCGCGCGGCGCGTCATCCACGATCCGCTGGTGGCGGTGGTCGCCTTTCTCGAGTCATCGTCGCCCGATCCCGACTCGTACACCTTCGTCGAGGCGGCGGAGCACGGGTGGTGGTACACGGCGCCGCTGCCGTCGAGCCGGCTGGCGGCGATGTTCGTCACCGATCCGCCCGCGCGTCCGTTCGCGCCCACGGGACACACGCGCGCGCGCATCGAGGATCACGGCTATCAGCTGACGGCACCGCCGCGCGTGGTCGACGCAGGCAGTGCGCGTCTCGACCGCTTCGCCGGCGACGGCTGGCTGGCCGTCGGCGACGCGGCGATGGCGCTCGATCCGCTCTCGTCGCACGGCATCGCCGCCGCGCTGCATGGCGGGATGCTCGCGGCCGAGGCGATCCTGGGCGGCGATGCACGGCGGTATGCCGCCGCGATGGAGGCAACGTGGGAGGGCTACGCCTCGATGCGACGCGCGTTCTACGCGGGAGAGCGCCGGTGGGCGGGGGCGGGATTCTGGTCGCGGCGCGCGGCCTGACCGGCGGCAGTCGTACACTTTGCCGATGCGACTTCCCGACATCGGCAAACGGGCCGGCGTGATCGCCGGCGTGCTCGGCGCGCTCTGCGTCCTGGGCGAGCTCTGTTTTCTCTTTCCCGGCCTGCTGGTGTCCCCGGACGCCATGCCGTTCTATCGCGAGCACATGCCGCTGATGCGCGGGATCCTGCTGGGGACGATCCTGATGACGTTCGTCCTCGGCGCGCTGAGCGTGCTGCTCATCAACTCGAAGACGTACGGCCTGTTCGGCATCGCCCTCGGAACGATCGCGCTGCTCATGGGCGGCTCGAAGGCCGAGGCGATCACCACGGAGCGGCGCGCGCTCAGCGCGGGGCTCGACTACTTCTGCCTCGAGCTCCTGGTGCTGGCACTGGTGTTCATCCCGATGGAGCGGATCTGGGAGCTGCGCCCGCAGAAGATCTTCCGCAAGGGCTGGCAGACGGACCTCAAGCACTTCTTCGCCAGCCACGCCGGGGTGCAGCTGCTGTCGTTCATGACCATCATCCCGGTCCAGGTGCTGTTCGCCTGGACGGTGAAGCTCGACTTCCAGCGCCACGTGGCGGCGCAGCCGGTGTGGCTGCAGTTCTTCGAGATCCTGCTGGTGGCCGACCTGTGCAGCTATTGGGTGCACCGGGCCTTTCACACCATTCCGCGGCTGTGGCAGTTTCACGCCATCCATCACTCCAGCCTGGAGATGGATTGGCTGGCGGGCTCGCGGTCGCACCTGGTCGACACGATCGTGAACCGCTTCTTCGGCTTCCTGCCGATCTTCATCCTCGGCTTCGCGCCCTCGGCGGTCTACGCCTACGTCCTCTTCGTCTCCTTCCACGCCGTCTACATCCACGCCAACGTGCGCCATCGCTGGCCGTACCTGCGCTGGATCTTCGCCACGCCGGAGTTTCACCACTGGCATCACACCTCGGACGAGGAAGGGATCGACAAGAACTTCGCCGTCTTCCTCTCCTTCATCGACGTGATCTTCGGCACCGCGCACCTGCCGGACCACTGGCCGAAGCGCTACGGCACGACGAAGTTCCAGCCGCCCGAGACGTACCTCGGGCAGCTGGCCTATCCGTTCCGGAAGCACGAGGAGACGCCGTACGGTTGAACTGCTCATCGTGGGTGAACTTGAATCCATGGATGCAACTCATTGCACTTCAACCGCTATTCATTAATCCATGGATGAAGTGAATAGCATTTCAACCGCAATTCATTGCACTTGCAGTGCAAACGTTTAAACCATGGATGATATGAATTGCGCTTTTTCAGCAGATCATCATCGACCATGCTTCAAAAATGAATCCATGGTTTAAAACAAATGAGGATGATTTGGTCTCAACTGCAACCATGGTTTCAACTGCATGACCAACAGCCCATCAATGACATCCTACTAAGTGATTCGCTTCATCCATGGGTTAAACAGTCGACGTTTGAGCTCGGTTTTGGAGCCGATTGACTCACGCGCTTCAACCATGGTTTCAAACTCGGAGCGCCGGCGTCCCGCCGGCTGGCCCGGCGCCGTCCCGGCGCCCCGGATCGTCGAAAAATGGCGGCGAGGACGCCGCCAGGCCAGCCGGCGAGGACGCCGGCGCTCCGTGCCCCTCATCCGCCGCTTCGCGGCACCTTCTCCCCGCGAGCGGAGAGAAGGGCTCTAAGGGCGATCGGTAGCGCGCGGACGCGCTTTCCGGTCAGGCGCGACAGCGCGCTGGCCACCGCCGGCGCGAGCGGGCAGACGGTCGGCTCGCCCAAGCCGTGCGGGAAGTCGTCGTCGCTCGGGACGAGGTGCGTCTCGATCGAAAGCGGCGTCTCGTCGATCATGACGACGGGGAAGTCGCTGTAGGTCGACTGTTCCACCCGCCCTTCACGCGCGGTGATCTCGTTCTTCATGTTCGACAGCGACCAGATCACGCCGCTCTCCACCTGCTGCGCCACGCCGAGCGGGTTGACGGCCACGCCGCAGTCGAGCGCGCAGACCACGCGCTCCACGCGGAAGGGGAGTGCGCCTTCCACCGCGTCGGGGCGCAGCGAGACATCCACCACGTAGGCGATGCAGGTGTCGGTGTGGAAGATGTTGCAGGCCAGTCCGCGCGCAGTGCCGGCGCGTGGAGCCGTTCCCCATCGCGACTTCTCCGCCACGAGCTCGAGCACCTTGCGCATGCGCCGGCTCCGCTGGTCGGTGCCGAGGAGGCCGAGGCGGAACTGCAGCGGATCGCGGCTGGTCTGCTGCGCGAGCTCGTCGATAAAGCATTCACGCGCGAACACCGACGACGGCGAGAAGACCGAGCGCCACGGCCCGATCGGCAGCGGCGAGTCGACGACCGCGTAGGACATCTCCGCCGCGGGATACGTGTACGGCCCATCGTTGACGCCCCACGCCCAGCCACCGACGACCTCGGGGTTCTTCTTGTCCGCATCGCTCGGCACGCGCCGCGCGTTGTGCGGGCTGCTGGCCTTGCGATGCTCCCAGGCCACGACGCGGCCGTCCGCATCGAGTCCGGCGAAGAGCCGGTGGACCGACGCGGCCTGGAAGTAGCCGTGGTGCATGTCGTCGTCGCGCGTCCAGAGCAACTGCACCGGCGTCCCCTTCATGGTCCTGGCGATCTCGACGGCCTCGCGGTCGAAGTCGACGCCGAGGCGGCGCCCGAAGCCGCCGCCGAGGAGGAGGACGTTGACGGTGACGGCCGACTCGGGGAGGCCGGTGATCTGCGCGGCCGCGGCGTGGACGCCGTTCGGCGTCTGCGTGGCGGACCAGAGCGTGGCCTTGTCGTCGGTGACGAGCGCGGTGCAGTTGACCGGCTCGAGCGCGGCGTGCGCGGCGAAGGGATAGCGGTAGGTGGCCTCGATGGTGCGGGCGGCGTTGGCGAAGGCGGCGCGGCCCTCGCCGTCCTTGCGGATGGTCAGCGCGGGCTCGTCCACCGCGCGCTCGAGCGCGCGCAGATGCTCGCGGCTGTCGAACGTGGCGTGAGGACTCGCGCTCCACTCGATCTTCAGCGCGTCGCGTCCCTGCATCGCCGCCCAGGTATTGGAAGCGACGACCGCGACGCCGGTGGGAATCTGCACCACCTTGCGCACGCCGGCGATCTTCGTCACGGCCGCGGCGTCGAACGACACGACCTTCGATCCGAGCCGCGGCGCGCGCGCGACGACGGCGAAGTGCATGCCGGGCACGCGCGCGTCGATGCCGTAGCGCGCGCGGCCGGTGACGATGTCGCGGCCGTCGAGGCGCTTCCTCGGCGTGCCGATCACCCGAAACGCGGCGCGCTGCTTGAGCGCCGGCTTCTGCGGTACCGGCTGCAGCGCCGCGTCCGCCGCCAGCGCGCCGTACGCGAGCTTGCGCTGCGTCTCCGCGTGCAGCACGAAGCCGTCGCGCGTGGTGAGCGCGTCGGCCGGCACGTTCCACAGCGCGGCCGCCGCGGCGACGAGCATCAGCCGCGCCGACGCGCCGGCCTGCCGCAGCGGATTCCAGCTGTCCTCCACGCTGCCGCTGCCGCCGGTGCCGAGCCTACGAAAGTCCGGACCGGGCGAGGCCTGCTCGATCCGCACGCTCTCCACCGGCACGTCCAGCTCCTCGGCCACGATCATCGGCAGCGACGTGCGCACGCCCTGTCCCATCTCGCTCTTGCCGACGCGCACGATCACCGTGCCGTCGGGATCGACGCGCAGCCAGGCGTTCGGCTGGAAGGGCTTCGCATCGGCCTCCGCGGCGCGGCCGAAGCCGATGCCGAGGGCCAGCGCGCCGCCGCTCGCGGCGATGACCTGGATGAAGGAGCGGCGCGTGGTCCTCACCGTCCGCCTCCGTTGCGCGCCGCGACGAGCGCCGCCTTGCGGATGCGCGGATACGAGCCGCAGCGGCAGACGTGCGCGGAGAGCGCGTCGTCGATGTCCGCGGCGTTCGCTTTCGGTTTTGCGCGCAGCAGCGCTCGCAGCTCGAGCATCATTCCCGGCTGGCAGTAGCCGCACTGCGCCACGTCTTCCTGCAACCACGCCTGCTGGATGGGATGCGTGCCGCCGGCGGACAGTCCCTCGATGGTGAGGTAGGACTTGCCGGCGGTGCGCTCGAAATCGATCTGGCAGGAGCGCATGGCCTGCCCGTTCTCGAGCACCGTGCACGCGCCGCACACGCCGACGCCGCAGCCGTATTTCGTGCCGGTCATCCCGAGCAGATCGCGCAGGACCCAGAGCAGCGGCATGCGATCGTCGGCGTCGACGGCGTGCTTCTTTCCGTTGATCTCCAGCATTCGGCGCGGCATGAGGGGAGGTTACGCGAGAGCCGGGGCCGCGGCGCGTTACAAATGCGCTACCGAAGGCGTGTTACGGCCCGGTATCATCCGGGACGATGAGCGACGGCGTGGAAGCCTGCGTGGTCATCAATGCCCTGAACGAGGCGTCGTCGATCGGCCGGCAGCTCGACGCGTTGCGCGGCCAGGCAGGCAGCGTCCGTTTCGAGGTGCTGGTCGCCGACAACGGCAGCAGCGACGGAACGCCGGACGTCGTCCTCGACTACGCGCGCCGCCACCCGTCGCTCGCGCTTTCCGTCTGCAGCGAAGAGCGGAAAGGCGTGGCGCTGGCGTTGCGGCGCGGGCTGGACGTTGCCGCCTCGCGGGGCCGGGCCTATCTGGTGGCCGCGCACGCGGAGTCGATCGTCGACGACCATTTCGTCTCCGAACTGATCGAAGGCATGCGCGCCAGCGGCGCCGACCTCGGCGTCGCCGACTGCTACTACTCGGCGGCCCACTTCGCGACGCGCCCGCGCCTGTGGGAGATCATCGACATCACGATGGAGGCGCGCGCGTTCCTCAACCGCCTCCTCGGAGGATTCCCGGAAGGAAAGGGATTCGCGGTGCGGCGCGAGACCTACCAGCGCGTCGGCGGCGTGGAAATCCTCTATCAGATGAAGGGGGGCGAGTTCGTTCCGCATCCGACGGACGACCTCGACTTCGGCGTCCGCGTGGTGGCCCACGGCGGCAAGGTCGCGTTCTGCGAGCGCTCGCGCGTGGAGATCGATCCGCGCCGCGTCGACGAGCAGCTCGACGAGATGATCGCGGGCCGCGCCTACGGCAGCAACGGCGTGTTCGACATGGCCGACGTCCGCGCTCCGGGGGACCGGCCGGCACTGCGCGACGTCACGGAAGAGGAAGGACGCTCGCTCTGGGGATACTCGCTCAAGGACGTCGTGATCCGCGGCGTGCTGCTTCCGCTGCTCCTCGACGCGCGGCATTTCGACCGGGCCGAGGTGCGTGAGGTGCTGTCGGACGCGCTTGCAGACGATCTGGCCCGCCGGATCGGCGAGATGCGCGACGAGATGCGCCTGATCGACTTCACGCCGATCCACTCGTACAAACCGCCCTGTTACCGGCTGTACTTCGAATTCGCCGGCCGGATCTGCGCGCGCCTGGCCGGGCGGCTCCATCCGCGCTTCGCGGACATCCCTTCGCTGCCTCCAGCGCTGGCGTCCGTTCGCGCGCGCGGTGACGAGGATTGGCGGACATTCGTCCGCTACTACTGCGAAGACCGGGAGTCGGGCGAGGCGCACAACTACTTCGGGACCGGCGTGTTCTGAGCGGGTCCCGCGATTTCGGTGTGCATGATCGCCTCGACGAGCGTGCGGCCCGTTCTGGTGAGATGCACGGTGCCCGCGGCGCCGTCGACAACGGCGAGGCCGCGGCTTTCGAGATCGTCGAAGACGCGCCGCCACCGTCCGCGCAGCAGTGAGCTTTCCGGGAATCGCGCGCCATGCACGTCCTCGCGCAGCGGCTGGCAGGTGGAGAGCGCGCGGCGGATCGATCCGGCGATCTCGCCCTCGCGGTCGAGGCTCGTGGCGTTGACGATCGGAAGCCGCCCGGCGTCGATGGACTGGAAGTAGTCGCGCGGCGTCACGGTCACGTTCGCGGCGCCGCGCCGCGTGCCCGAGCTTCCTCCCAGTCCGATCCCCACCTCGGCGCGCTGCTTGTCCTGATCGAGCACCAGCGCCTTCCACGTGCCGCAGCCGACCTCGGGCGACTGAAAGTACATCGTCGGGTATTCCGTCCGCCCGGAGCGCTCCAGCAGAGCGACGGCGAGCTCCCGCATCTGATACTGCTCCCCGAGAGAGGGCCAGTGATGGCCTTTCTCCGCCAGACGGGCGCGGTACCGCGGGTCCTGCCATGGCGGGTCGACGCCGGCGATCGCCGTTCCCGTCTCCTCGAACGCGCGCAGGTGGAGCTTGGTCACCACGATTCCGGTGAAGTCGAGCTCGATGGCACGCCGCAGGTCGCGCTCGAATCCCGTCACCGACTGATCGAGCAGTCCGTAGATCAGATCTCCGTCGACGCGGGCGAACCCGATCTCGGCCGCGTTCCGCCGCACCGCGACCGCCTGTTCGCCGGTGTGCAGGCGGTTCGAGAGTTTCAGCAGGCGGTCGTCGAAGGTCTGGATTCCGAAGGTGATCTTGCCGCAGCCGTGCGCATGCAGAAGCTCGAGCTTCTCGCGCGTAAGGCTGTCGGGACTGCCCTCGATGCGCAGCGTGGTCTCGGGCGTGAAGTGAAAGTTCCGGCGATAGAACGACAGCATGCGATCGAGCTCGCTCGCCGGCAGAAGGGTGGGCGTACCGCCGAAGAAACAGAACTCGCCGACCGGCGCGGATGCGAGATGCGGCACGGCGTGGAGCCACAGTTCTGCCTCGCGCAGATTGGCGTCGACCCAGCGCCGCGCGGCCTCCTCCGCCGCCACCGGATTGCGCGACTGCACGACGATCGGGAACTGGCAGTAGAGGCAGTGATAGGCGCAGATCGGGATCGTGGTCCAGAGGAAGTACGGCAGGCCCGTGGCCAGCTCGCGGTCGAGATCGGCGAGGAACGCCTCCGGCGTCGACGGCTGATCGCCGGGAAAGACGTGCGATCCGAACGGATCGCTCGTGACGTAGTGCAGGAGATGGGCGTTTTCGGAGCGGGACAAAACGCGCGCCGCGTCGGGCTCGGGCCAGTCGCCGTCCAGCCGCGAGAGCGACACCAGAGGCTCGGTCAGATCGCTGGTGAGGATCGCGGTCATGGCCTGACTCCACGTTCTTCCGCGTGAACGTTCCGCGCCGCCGCTCCCGCGAAGAGATCGGGGAAGAGTCCGGCCAGCCGTTCGGAGAACGCGGATGTGGAGAGATGGCGCCGCGCGCGCTCGAAGTTGAACGCGGCATCGGCCTTCAGGCGCGGCGCGTCCATGATCCGGTCGGTGAGCGCGGCGGTCCAGGCCTCGGACGGCTCCTCGTCGCGCGCGTCCAGCGGAAGCATGAGCGCGCGCAGGCCGAGACGGCCGTAGACGGCGTCGTACAGCTCGTAGCGCGTGCTGACGTAGGGCACGCGGTGCGCGCACGCCTCGGCGGGCGCGTTGCCGAATCCCTCGTACCGATAGGAGGTCAGGAACGAGCTGAGGTCGCTCTCGACCAGCAGGTCGCTGACCGAGAAGCATCCGTGCTCGGCCGGCGCGTCGCACGGCAGGAGGGCGTTTCCGAAGTGCACCTGCCGTTCGACGCCCAGCGACTCGGCCAGGGCCTTCAGCGCCGCCGCCTCGGCAGGGTTCTCGTCGAGCGAGCCGGTGATGAAGAGGTGCAGCGCGCGGCTCCATCCGCGCGACGATGCAAGCGCGCCGGCCGTGTGCAGCAGGCGGACCTCGCGGTCGATCCGCTTCTGCGGAATCACGCGCGAGCAGCGCGCGATCAGGAAGGCGTCCGCCGGGATGCCGAACGCTTCGCGCATGCGGCGCGGCTCACGGTGCTCGCGGAACTCGAACGCATTCGGAAGTACGGCGTACGACGCCCCCGACCATCGGGAAAGCGACTGCGCCGCCGGCTCGGTCAGCGCCGCGTAGCGGATGTACGGCGAGGAACGAGGCCGCGGAACGTGGCGATACGGCGGCGGTCCGTACTTCCCGGGCTCGCAAAACCACATCACGTCGTGGTCGCGCCAGAGCACGAACGGTCCCGAGCCGCGTTCGCGCCCGTACTCCGCGATCGCGGCGTAGAGCGCACGCGTGTAGACGACGTTCTCGGGCAGCGTGCCATTCTCGACAACCACCATGGTCACGCCGAGGCGGCGCCAGGTGGCGACGATCTGCGCGGAGATCCGGCGGATCGCCGACGCGATGTCGAGCTCGAACGAAGACAAGCGGTGACCGGCGCACTCCTCGCGCAGCCGGTCCGCCAGCCCGGGCCCATAGCCCGGAATGCGCGTGAAATCGACCGCACGCCCCAGTTGGATCCAGGGCGGAATCGAACGCGTCTCCCTGCCGTACTCGCGGAAGAAGTTGCCCTTGTCGGGCTTGATGTCGTAGCCGAGATCGAGATGAACCGCGTAGCCTCGGCGGTGGAAGAGCGCGGCCAGCTTGATGAACTCGGCCGTGATGCCCGACACCGCCACTCCGTCGAAGGAGATGCCGTAAAGGACCTGGGAATGGGACACCGGAGACCCCCTCTCCAATATAGGAGGGACGGATGGCGAGATTTCCCTACCTCCCCGTTTCCATCCTGAGCGGTGCGGGAAACGGGTGTACGCTCGCCGCATGTCGATGGTCCTGGCCGCGGTGCTGCTGGCTGCGCCCTGCACCGCGACCCTCGGCGTCGACCTCACCGACATCTCGCACGCGCATCGCCGCACGCGCCACATCCCCGGGTACGTCGCCGGCGCGCTGGTGCGGGTGGTCTGGGCGGGCGGGCCGGCGGGACTGGCGGGCATCAACGCGGGCGACGTCATTCAGGGCGTCGGCGATCAGCTGGTACAGAACGCCTGCGACGTGCGCAACGCCGTCGCGAAACGGGGCTGCGGCAGCGTGCGCATCACGCTGCGCCGCGGCGTCGACACGCTGACGCGCGACGTCCGCCTGGTCGAGGCCGTGCGCTTCAAGCGCAAGAAGGGCACCTGCGAGGGCGGCGACGGCGCGGCGTGCACCGAGCTGGCGAAGGCGCACGGCGACGACGTGGTGCTGCTCCGCCAGGCGTGCGACCTCGGCGACGCCGAGGGGTGCTTCATGCTGGGGCTGAAGCTCGGCAACGGGGCGGAAGGGGCGGCGGCGTACGAGCAGGCGTGCGACGCCGGCAATCCGCTCGGCTGCACGAACCTCGGCTGGATGTACCAGAACGGCAAGGGCGTGGCCGTCGACCTCGAGGCCGCGCTGCGCCTCTACACGCGCGGCTGCGACGGCACGCGCTGCAGCGGCCGCAACATCCTCGGCTGCACCAACATGGCGCGCCTCTACCGCGACGGCATCGGCGTGAAGCAGGACGAGCAGCGCGCCATCGCGATTTTCCGCGAGTCGTGCGAGCTCGGCGACGTCCGCGCCTGCTCCGCCGCCGGCACCACGTCCATTTACGGCAAGGGCAACGTCCACGACGTCCCGGGCGGCCTCGCGCTGCTGGAAAAAGGCTGCGACGGCGGCGACACCATGGGCTGCTTCAACCTCGGCGTGCTGTACGAGTTCGGGAACGAGGTGCCGCGCGACATTCCGCGCGCCGCCGGATACTTCAAGCGCTCCTGCGACCGCGGCGACCAGGAAGCGTGTGAGCGCCGCGCCAATCTAAGGTAGGAACGCCGCCGTCCCGGCGGCTGGACGGGCGGCGTCCCGCCGCCCAAGTGCAGGCGAGACGCCTGCGGGCCAGCCGGCGAGGACGCCGGCGCTCCATCTCCTAAAGTTTTAGTTGACAACTTCTGCGGCCGGACCTATCTTCTCCTAAAGTCATAGGAGATCGTCCTTGCCCAAGCCGAAACATCCGCTCACCCCGCTCGAACTGGAGATCATGAACGTCCTCTGGGAGACGGGGCCGGCCAACGTGCAGACCGTGCAGCAGAAACTCGATCGGCCGCTCGCGTATACCACCGTGCAGACCATGCTCAACGTCCTGCACCGCAAGGGGCACGCGAACCGTAGTCTGAAGGCGAAGGCGTACTTTTACCGGCCGTCGACCTCGCGCAGCGACGTGGTGAAGCAGACGATGCACGACGTGGTGGACAAGCTCTTCGAGGGATCGGCAACCAACCTGGTGATGAGTCTCGTCGAGACGAAGCAGATCTCACTGGCGCAACTCGATGCCCTGCGGGACTTGATCGGGGACGATGATGAGTAGCGCCTCGTTCGCCGCCTTCCTAATCAACGCGCTGGTGCAGGTCCCGGTGATCGCGCTGGTGGCTATCGTCGCGGCGCGCGCCATGCGCCTGGCGCCGGCGCGGCAGCAGCATCGCGTCTGGATCGGCGCGCTGGCCGGCTGCGTGCTGCTTCCGTTGGCCAGCATGCTGCCGCGGCCGTCGCTTTGGAGCGGCGGGCTTCAGCCCGCCGGCGGCCTGAAGGCCGCCGCTCCACAAGGCGCGCCGGCGTTCTCGCTCGACGAACTGCTGCGACACACGCAGCGCCCCGCCGCCGGCGGCGTGAACATCGCCATGATCCTCGGCGTCGCGTACGCGGCGTTCATCCTCTACCGCGTCGCCGCGCTGGGCGTCGGCTGGCTGCGGATGCGGCGCATCCTGCGCGGCGCGTCGCCGCACGCGATCGAATCCGGCATCCCCATCCTCGCCTCCGACGAGATCGTGACGCCGCTGACCGTCGGCGCCCGCCGTCCGGTGATCATCTTCCCGCGCGCGCTGCTCGGCGAGCTGTCCGATCGCGCGCGGCTCGCCATCATCGGCCACGAGCGCGCGCACATCGAGCGCCGCGACTTCCTCACCAACCTGCTCCTGGAGATCGTCACGCTCCCCATCTCCTTCCATCCGCTCACCGCGGTGCTCAAGCGCCGCCTCGCCGAGTCGCGCGAGCTCGCCTGCGACGAGCAGGTGACGCCGGGCCTGGTCGCGCCGCGGGACTACGCGCGCATCCTGATCGACGTCGCCGCGTTTGCCTGTGCCGTGCCGCGCCCCGCCTACTCGCTCACCATGGCGGGCGGCGACTTCGAAGACCGCATCCGCCGCATCGTCAGGAGGTCGACCATGAAACACTCCCGCATCCTCATCGCCGCCGCGTGGGTCGCGCTCGCCGTCAGCAGTGTGGCCGCCGCCGGCATCGCCGTACATCCGCGGATGGCCATCGGCGACCGTGCGCGGTTCGAGCAGACCATCGACGTGGCCGCCGCCGCGCCGGGAACGCCCGCCGGGCGCGCCGCGGCCGCCTGTAAGGCTGGACGAGAGCGTGACGCCGGCGCCATCCCCATGCTGCTCGGAATGCTCGGCGACGAAACGCCGATCGCGCCGGTGCGCTGCTACGGCGGCGGCTGGTCGCCGCGCCTCGACACGCTCGGGCACCCGTCGCCCGGCGAGCAGGCCGCGCTCGCGCTGGCCTCGATCTCCCGCCCGGCGGTCGGCGCGCTCGTCCGCGCTCTCGACGACCGCGCGCCCGCCGTGCGCCGCAACGCCGCGTGGGCCGTCGGCGAAGTGCGCGGCGCCTTCCTCGTCGACCGCGACGATGCGCTCGCTCCGCTAATCCGCCTGCTCGCCGACGCCGATGCCGGCGTCCGTCGCGCCGCCGCCTTCGGACTGAGCGAGCTGAAGTCGCGCGACTCCGTCGAGCCGCTGATCGTCAGTCTGGCCGACCGCGACGTCGCCGTCCGCGGCATGGCCGTCTTCGCCCTCGGCGAGATCCGCGACCGCCGCGCCACGCCGCAGCTGGCCATTCTCGTCACCACCGATCCCGACAGTGAAGTGCGCCGCGCCGCCGCCTGGGCCCTCGGCGAGATCAAGGACGACCGCGGCGTCGACGCGCTCCGGAGCGCGCTCGGCGACCCGCGCGTGCGCGACGCGGCGCGGAGAGCGCTGTCGGAAATACAGGATTAGCTAGTAGCTAGTAGCTAGTAGCGATTAGCCACCAGCCACCAGGCCACCAGCCACCAGCCACCAGCTACCAGCCACCAGCTTCACCCAACCAACAACCAGGAGGATTCACCCATGAGACGAATACTCGTCTGTCTAGCCATTGCTCTGTTCACCGCCAACGCTGTCGCCGCCGCGAAGTTCCGCCCGTACGTCTTCACCTCGGGGAAGGGCGACAAGGTCGACGCGGAGCTCGGGACCTTCACCGTCCCGGAGAACCGCAACAACCCCGACAGCGCGAAGATCGAGATCGCCTTCGTCCGCTTCAAGAGCACCGCCAAGAATCCCGGCAACCCGATCGTCTACCTGGCGGGCGGGCCGGGCGGGTCGGGGGTGGGGGCGGCGAAGAGCAGCCGCTTCCAGCTGTTCATGGCCATGCGCGAGGTGGCCGACGTCATCGCCTACGACCAGCGCGGCACCGGCATGTCGCAGCGGGCGATGTCGTGCGACGAGCCTTTGCTCGTGCCGCTCGACGCAGGCACGCGCGAGGCGGTGGTGAAGGTGTACCAGGAGAAGTCGAAGGACTGTCTCGCCTTCTGGCGCGACTGGCAGCGCGCCGACCTGGCCGGCTACAACACCAACGAGAACGCCGACGACCTCGAGGAGCTGCGCAAGACCCTCGGCGCGAAGAAGATCGATCTCTGGGCCATCAGCTACGGCACGCACCTCGCGCTGACCACCATCCGGCGGCATCCCGCCAGCATCGGCCACGCGGTGCTCGCCGGCACCGAGGGGCCGGACCACACTTACAAACTGCCGAGCAACGTCGACAAGCACCTCGCGGCCATCGGCGAAGCGCTGAAGCGCGATCCGGAGTGGAGCGCGCGCATCCCCGACTTCGTCGCGCTGGTGCGCGAGGTGCACGAGAAACTGGAGAAGCAGCCGGCGGTCGTGGACGTGGTCGATCCGACCACCAAGCAGACGGTGAAGGTGCCGGTGACCAAGTTCGCGCTGCAGGCGTTCACCGCGGCGAACATGGGAACGACGACCGTGGCCATCTATCCGGCGCTGTACTACGCCGCGTCGAAGGGCGACTACTCGCAGATCGGGCAGTTCTGGCTGAGCTTCACGCGCCAGTCGCTCGGGAACCCGATGTCGATCGCCATGGACTGCGCTTCCGGCCAGACCGCCGCGCGCCGCGCGCGCATCGCCGAGGAGGCGAAGACGTCGCTGGTGAGCAACTTCGCCGACCAGATGTTCCCCGACATCTGCGAGGTCTGGAACGTCCCCGACCTCGGCGACGCCTTCCGCGCGCCGATCAAGTCCGACGTGCCGGCGCTGTTCATCAGCGGCACGCTCGACGGCCGCACGCCGATCTCGAACGCCGAGGAGTACGCGGCCGGCTTCAGCCGCGCGCATCACCTCATCCTCGACGGCGCGGTGCACAGCGACCCGCTGTTCCTCTCGTCGCCGAAGATCGCCGAGACGATGATGGCCTTCTACCGCGACCAGCCGTTGCCGGCGCGGCAGACCGTGGTGGTCGCGCCGCTGAAGTGGGCGCCGATGAAGAAGTAGCCAAAACCGCGTCATCCCGAGCGTAGCGAGGGACCTGGGGGACGGGTGGCGCGCCGCCCGCCCGGCCAGGTCCCTCGCTACGCTCGGGATGACGGCGGGAGGCTTACTTCATCGCGTCGGCCAGCGCATTCAACCGCTCGCCCCAGAGCGCGCGCAGCCGGTCGGCGTCCTCTTTCGAACGGAGCTTGCGATGCTGGATGGCCACCTGGCTCTTCGCATCGCCCTTCGGCATGAAGAGGATGTCGACCGGCGTGCCGTCTTCCCACCGCAGGCGCAGCGATTTGTCCGCCTTCGCGGTCCGCACTTCCAGTTTCTCCGGCAGCCACTTGGCGCGGCTGCGCGCGTTCTTGAAGGCGGCGAAGAGCTTCTTGATCGGCACGGCGACCGTCTTGCTCTTGCTCACTTCCCATTCGCCGCTGCGGCGCTGGCCCATGGCGCGCAGGCCGCGGATGCGCTCGTAGCCGACGGCGACCATCTGCGTCCACCAGTCGGGCGTCTTGTACTTTGTGTAGATGTAGTCGACCAGCTCGCGGTGCGACATCTCTTTGCCGTCGGCGCGGTCGAGGACGAATACCCACTTCTCCCAGTTGCAGCCGGTGGCCTTCAGGACCGACTCGTCGCTCAGGCCGGCGAGCTTCGCGTAATCAGGAGCTTCTTCTGTTTTTTTGGTGACGAGTTGCAGGCGCGCCGCGGTGTACGACTCGCCGGTCTTGGTCATGCGCGCTCGAACGAGGCGCTTCAGATCTTTCTGTTTCGGCATCGCGAAATCTCCTTCGTCAGTCCGCGAGCCCGCCCCCCAGCAGCGAAGCCCTCGGCGCGAAGGTTTCGCAATTACCGACCCGGGAGTGTGCCCCCCTTTGCCTCCGCGAGGATCTTCGCTGGGGGAAGATCGAGGAGGTTAGGCGCGAGTCAGCGCCGGGGCGACATTCTCTCATATCGCAGCTCCACCACGCCATCGTCGTACTGGTGACTGCGCACCAGCTGCAGGCGCTGCTCGCGGAACGGGCGCGGGACGAACATCGGCCGCCCCTGGCCGAGGAGGGTGGGGACGAAGGCGACCGACCAGATGTCGATGAGATCGGCCTCGGCGAACGCCTTGGTTACCTCGCCGCCGCCCATCAGCCAGATGTCTTTCGGATGTTTTGCGCGAATGGTTTCGACCAGCTCACGCAGGTCGCCGCTCCAGGCGATGGCGCGCGTCTTCACCTCGATCGGGCGGTGCGTGACGACGTAGTTCGGCAGGTTGCCGTAGTCGGCGTAGCCGCGCTCGGCGGCCCAGTCGAACGTGGCGCGCCCCATGATCTGCGAGCCGACGGTTTTGATGAACGGCCCGAAGCCTTTGCGCGCCTCGGCGTACGGATCGAGCCAGTCGACGCCGCCGTCGGGCGCGGCGATGTAGCCGTCGAGGCTGATGCCGACGTAAAGGTGAACCAGACCGCTCATCACTTCCTCCGCAGGACGCGTCCCGGCAATTGCCCGGTCATCTTCCCATCGCGCAGCACCGGCGCGCCGTTGACGAGCACGTTGCTGATGCCTTCCGAGAAGTGATGCGGATCCTCGTACGTGGAGACGTCGCGGATGGTCGCCGGATCGAAGACGACGATGTCGGCCTTTTTACCGGACGCGAGGACGCCGCGGTCGGCGAAGCCGGCGCGCGACGCGGCGAGCGACGTCATCTTCCGCACCGCCTCCTCGAGGGTGAAGAGCTTCTCGTCGCGGACGTAGTGGCCGAGGATGCGCGGGAAGGTGCCGTAGGCGCGGGGGTGCGCGCCGTACTGCGCCATGGCGCCGACCACCGCGCCGGAGTCGGAGCCGACCGCCACCCACGGCTGCTTCATGGCCAGCTTCAAGTCGTCCTCGCTCAGGCCGAAGTAGATGGCGATGGGCGATGACTTGCTGGCCTCGAACAGCCGCAGCGCCGCCTCGGCGGGGTCGGTGTTCATGGCGCGCGCGATCTCGTCGAGCCGCTTGCGCTCGAACTGCGGCAGCGCGCCGCCGGGGATGTTGCGCACCAGCACCGCGTTGCCGCCGCCCTTGATGTAGTTGCTGGTGTTGCGCATGTCGTCGCCGATCTTCCTGCGCGACGCGGGATCCTTCAGCCGCGCCACGAACTGCAGGTAGCCGCCATCCAGCGCCCAGGCGGGGACGAGCGAGGTGAGGTCGGTGGAGGTCGCGGTGTAGGGATAAATCTGCGAGGCGACGTCGAGTCCGTCCGCGCGCGACTTTTCGATCCTGGCGACGACCTCCGCCATCCGCCCGCGCATTTTGCCGCCCGACTTCAGGTGGAAGATGTTGACCGGGACGCTGGCCTCGCGGCCGATGCGGAAGGTCTCGTCGAGCGCCTGATCGATGCGGTCGGCCTCGTTGCGCATGTGCGTCCAGTAGCCGCCGGCGCGTTTGGCCAGCGCGACGAGCTCCTCGGTGGTGGCGAATCTTCCTGGAGGATAGATGAGCGCCGTCGAGAGACCGACGGCGCCGGCGCGCCGCGACTCCTCGACGAGTTGCTCCATCTTCGCCAGCTCCGCGGCGGTGGGCGGTCGATCTGCCGAGCCCATCACGATCTCTCGCGCGCTCGCCGCTCCGACGTAGAAGGCGAAGTTGATCGCGGAGCCGCTCTTCTCCACCACGCGCATGTAGTCGTCCAGCGAGCGCCACGTCGCCTCCGGCTGACCGGGCAGGCGAGTGCGGTTGAACTCCGCCGCCATCGCGTCGTCGATCGGTCCCGGCGAGTGCCCTTCGCCGGTCACCTCGGTGGTCACGCCCTGCCGGACCTTGCCCTCCAGCTTCGGATCGATCAGCACCGATCCCTCCGAATGGCCGAGGAGGTCGATGAAGCCGGGGGCGACGACCTGGTTCTTCGCGTCGATGGTGATGGTGGAGGTGGCTTTGGAGAGGTCGCCGATGGAGGCGATGGCGTCGCCGCGGATGCCGACGTCCGCGCGCACGCGCGCCGCGCCTGTGCCGTCGATCACCTCGCCGTTGATGATGCGGAGGTCGTAGTCAGCCGTTTTCGGGGGCGGCGTGGGTGTGCTGCAGGCAAAGGCGAGCAGGATGGCGAGCGGCAAACGCATGCAAGATACGCGCGCCCCTCATCCGCCGCTTCGCGGCACCTTCTCCCCGCAAGCGGGGAGAAGGGCTCTCGCCATGCGTGTCGCGAGTGCCCCTCGCCCCGCGAAGCGGGGAGAGGGTGGCCCTGAGCGTAGCGAAGGGCCGGGTGAGGGGCGGTCCCTACCGCGCCACCGCCCGCAACGGCGCGGAAACCGGCGCTTCCGCCGGCGGGTAGGCGAAGAACAGCTCGTTGCGGCGCACGAAGGCGTTGCGCAGCAGGAAGACGTACGGGCGCTGGCTCTTGTAGGTCATCAGCACGTCGTTCTTGGCCTGCATCACGCGGTCGGTGAGGGCGTAGGTGACCCAGGAGAACGACTGCATGCGCGCGGGGGGCAGCAGGGCGCGGCGCGGCTGGCGCATCAGCGAGCGCGGGACGCGGCCGCTGTGCACGAGGTATCCGAGGCGCGAGGGCTGGTCGTGGAAGTCCTCGAGGGCGAGGTCGGTGATCTCCGCGGCGGCGACGTGATCGGGGTGCTGGTCGAACGGCACCGGGGCGATGACGGTGGTCGGGCGCGCGATGTCGAGCACGTGCTCCATGTCGCTCATCAGGTTGGCGAAGCTGTAGGCGGCGCCGGGCGAGATGGCGTCGTCGTACGGCACGCTGCGCTCCTGCGTCCCGCGCGAGCGGACCACGATGCTCGGGTCGCTGACCATCGCCTGCAGGCCGCGGTCGGGGTACCCGAGGAAGAAGTAGTGATCGGGTGCGATGCCCATCAGCTCCATCGCCTTCTTCGCCTCGGCGATGCGGGTGCGGCCGACGTTGAGGTAGCTCGATGGCGTCGGCCCGAGGGTCTTGCTCATCAGGCGGGCGGAGAAGCGGTTGCAGTCGCCGGCGGTGAGGAAGACGACGTAGACGTCCGCGCCGTTGGCGCGCGCGTCGAGCGCATAGCCGCCGGCGCCGATCGACTCGTCGTCGATGTGCGGGGCCACGATGAGGACGCGGTCGTGGCGCTCCGCCGCTCCCAGACGCGGGTAGAGGGCGGTGACCGGGGTCTGAGGCGGCTTGAGTAAGAACATCGCGACGAATGTGACGATCGTGACCAGCATGGGTTGGGGACGACGGGGCGAACCGCGGGCGATTATTGCGGGAAAGTTGCAGGGGGGCAACCGAATTCCCGTAGCATGACGGAACGCAAGGACGGGATGACGGCAAGGACAGGATGACGGGATGACGGAAGGTAGAGACGTGTCTACGTTCCGTCATCCTGTCATCCCGTCATCTCGTCCGTGAGGAGGCCTCCATTGAAGCTGACGATCAACGGCAAACCGCACGACGTCAACGCATCCACCGACACTCCACTCCTCTGGGTGTTGCGCGACGAGCTGGGGATGACCGGCACGAAGTACGGCTGCGGCCGCGGCTTGTGCGGCTCGTGCACGGTGCTCGCGGACGGCGATCCGATCCGCTCCTGCAGCACCGAGCTCTCCGCGGTCAAATCGAAAAAGATCACCACCATCGAAGGGCTCTCGCCGAGCCTCTCCCATCCGCTGCAGAAGGCGTGGATCGCGGAGAACGTGCCGCAGTGCGGCTACTGCCAGGCGGGCCAGATCATGTCGGCCGCCGGGCTGCTGATGAAGAACAAGAAGCCGACCGACGCCGACATCGACGAGGCGATGAACGGGAATCTCTGCCGGTGCGGGACGTACCAGCGCATCCGCAGGGCCATCCATCTCGCGGCGGACGAGGTCTAGCCATGATCGTCAAAGTCAATCGCCGCGACTTCGTCAAGCTCACCTCCGTCGCCTCGGCCGGCCTGGTGCTCGGCCTGAAACTCGACGCACAAACAGCGAAGAACGACCAACATGCGCTCGGCGCCTTCGTCGACGTCGGCAGCGACGGCTTCGTCACCGTCTACGTCTCGCGCTCGGACATGGGCCAGGGCGTCCGCACCTCGCTGCCGATGATCGTGGCCGAGGAGCTGGACGCGGACTGGAAGAAAGTGCGGATCCGCCAGGCGGATCTCGACAAGAAGTACGGGCGGCAGGGGACGGGCGGGAGCGGGAGCATCCGCTCCATGTGGACGCCGCTGCGACAGGCCGGCGCCACCGCGCGCGCCATGCTGGTCGGCGCCGCCGCCGCGGCGTGGGTCGTCGATGCGAAGGAGATCGCCGTGGCCAACGGCGTGGTCTCGCACGGCGCGCACAAGGCCACCTTAGGCGATCTCGCCGCCGCCGCGGCCAAGCTCGAAGTGCCGAAAGAGGTGCCGCTGAAGGACCCGTCGAAGTTCACCCTCATCGGCAAGAAGGCCAACCGCCTCGACAACCCCGACCTGCTCAAGGGCAAGTCGCAGTACGGCATCGACGTCCGCGTGCCCGGCATGCTCTACGCGGTCGTGCTGCACGCGCCGGTGTTCGGCTCCAAGATCGCCTCCGTCGACGACAGCAAGGCGAAGCAGGTCAAGGGCGTGAAGCACGTGGTGCGGCTCGATCCGAACGGCACCGACATGCCGTGGGCCGGCGTCGGCGTGGTCGCCGACTCCACCTGGGCGGCGATGAAGGGCCGCGACGCGCTGGTGGTGAAGTGGGACGAGGGTGCGGCGAAGGACGAGTCGACCGAGTCGTTCCGCAAGGAGATGCACGAGCTGGTGACGAAGGAAGGGAAGCGCGTGCGCAACGACGGCGACGTCGACGCCGCGCTCGCCACCGTCTCGAAGAAGATCGAGGCCACCTACGAGGTGCCGTACCTGGCGCACGCCACCATGGAGCCGATGAACGCCACCGTCAGCGTCACCAAGGACGGCGCCGAGGCCTGGCTGCCGACGCAGTTCCCCGACTGGGCGGCGGGCGGCATCGCTGGCGCGGCGGGGCTCAAGCCGGAGCAGGTGAAGGTGCACGTCACGCTGCTCGGCGGCGGCTTCGGGCGCCGCGCCTTTCCCGACTCCGCCATCCAGGCGGCGCTGCTGTCGAAGGCCGCCGGCGCGCCCGTTCACGTGCAGTGGACGCGCGAAGACGACATGACGCACGACTACTACCGCCCGGCGAGCGTGCACCACGTCTCCGCCGGCATCGACGGCGACGGCAAGCTGCACGCCTGGCATCACCGCATGGCCTCCGCCGGCATCAACACCTACATGGGCAACGGCGAGCCGCACGACAGCGAGACCGGCGGCATCGACGACCTCGGATACGCCATCCCGCACCTGCGGCTGGAGTACGCCGCCGCGAAGTCGGCCGTGCCGCGCGGTTGGTGGCGCTCGGTGGAGAACTCCGCGAACGCCTTCGTGGTCGAATCGTTCATGGACGAGCTGGCGCGCGCGGCGGGGAAGGATCCGATCGAGTTCCATCTTGCGCTGCTGCCGGCCGGCAAGGTGATCGAGCCGAGCAACGCCCGGATGAAAGACTACGCCTTCAAGGCCGACCGGATGCGCCGCGTCATCGAGACGGTGCGCGACAAGGCGGGGTGGGGGAAGGCGGCGCCGGCCGGACGCGCGCGCGGCTTCGCCTCCTGGTGGTCGTTCATGACCTACGTGGCGCAGGTGGCGGAAGTCTCCGTCGGCAGCGACGGCACGCCGCGCGTGCACCGCATCGTCACCGCCATCGACTGCGGCATCCCGGTCAATCCCGACGGCGTGGCGCAGCAGATCGAAGGCTCGGTGGTCTACGGCCTCTCCGCGGCGATGAAGGAAGCGATCACCATCAAAGGCGGCGCGGTCGAGCAGTCGAACTTCCACGACTTCGAGCTGCTGCGCATCGAGGAGATGCCGGTGGTCGAGGTGCACATCATCCCGAGCGTCGACCCGCCGAGCGGCACCGGCGAGCCGGGGCTGCCGCCCACCGCGCCGGCCGTGGCCAACGCGATCTTCGCGGCGACGGGGAAACGATTGAGGACGCTGCCCTTTAGCACGTAAAACGGAACGCCGGCGTCCTCGCCGGCTGGCCAGGCGCCGTCTCGGCGCCTCGGGCGGCGGGACGCCGCCGGGCCAGCCGCCGGGACGGCGGCGCTCCTCGAGCCATGCACGAGATCGACAGAATCATCCGATCAGCGCAAGCCGTCATCGACGACGGCAAGCGCGGCATCCTCGTGACCATCGTCGGCACGCGCGGCTCGACCTACCGCCGCGCCGGCGCGCGCGCGGTGATCCGCGAGGACGGCGAGTCGTTCGGCACCATCAGCGGCGGCTGCCTCGAAGCCGACCTCGCCGAGCGCGCGAAGGCCTGGCTCGGCGACTTCGAGCCGCGCGTGATCACCTACGACGCCTCGCGCGCCGACGACGTGATCTTCGGCCTGGGACTCGGCTGCCGCGGCGAGACCGACATGTACGTCGAGCCGTTCGACGCCGCGCATCCGCCGCCGCTCCTCGGCTTCCGCTGGAGCGGCCGCGCGCCGGTGACCTGGACTACCGGGCCGCTGGTGGAGACCATCCAGCCGCCGCGCGCCATCGCCGTTTTCGGCGGCGGCCGCGACGTCGAGCCAGTGGCGCGTCTCGCGGAGCAGGTCGGCTGGAGCGCCACGGTCATCGGGCCGCGACAGCCGTTCGACGCGGAGCTGTTCGACGCCGCGGTGGTCATGACGCACAACTTCATGCAGGACCTGGAGCTGCTCGAGGCGTTGCTGCCGAGCGCGATCCCGTACGTCGGCCTGCTCGGGCCGAAGTCGCGCGGCGACGATCTCCTCGAGCGCGCCGGCCTGGAGCGCGGCCGCCTGCACAACCCGATCGGCCTCGACCTCGGCGGCGAGACGTCCGAGGAGATCGCGCTGGCCATCGTGGCGGAGGTGCAGGCGGTGTTGAGCGGGCGGACGGCGCAGTCGCTGCGCGGCGTCGAGGGTGCAATTCACGACCCTTCATCCGCCGCTTCGCGGCACCTTCTCCCCGCATGCGGGGAGAAGGACTCTCGATAGCGTTCGGGGCTTCAGCGAAGGCTGTAGCGCAACTCGACGCTGACGCTCCGCGCGTCCAGGTTCGGATCGAACCCCGACTCCTGCGCGGCGATGCGGTCGCCGGTGACCTGCACGAACTCGGCGCTGAGACGCAGGTGCGCGCCGACGTCGCGCAGCCAGGCGATGGCCCAGGCGCGGCCCTGCTCGCTGTTGGTCTCTACGATCGGCGAGCGATCGCGGTCGCTGGTGGCGAAGCGGTCGAAGCGGACCGACCAGCGGTTCGCGCCGCGCTTGTACGACGCGAGCACGTAGCCGGCGTCGAAGTCCGCGTCCACCAGCACCGGCTGCACGCCCATCCCCGTCCGTCCCCACGTGTACTCGGCCAGCACGATGACCGGGCTCGATGTCCCCACCTCGGCGCTCACCACGTTGAAGCGCGTCTTCCACGCGTACTCGCCGCGGTACTCGCGGCGGTCGCCGTTGTTGTCGACGTGTGTGATCTGCAGCATGGCGCGCTCCGGCGTCTGCACCCTGGCGCGGAGGGCGTAGCCGGTGCGGCCATCGAGGTCGCGCTCGAACGGCACCGTGCCGTCGGCGCGCTGATCGGTGAATTGCGTCCGCAGCGACGTCAGCGGCGGCAGCGGCAGCACCTCGTTGTACACGGTCAGCCGGTTGCCGACGCTCCAGCCGCGCCACGCTAGGAGCGCGCCCGCGGTGTCGTTGTTGCGGAAGGCGGTGGCGCCGACGCTGCCGTAGAAGTTGGGCGACCACTGCAGGTCGATGCCGACGGGGCGGAACTCTTCGCCGATCCACGTGTTCAGCGCGGAGAAGGTCTGCATGTAGGGCGAGGTCCAGAGTGGGCCGGTGTTCTCGCGCGACGTGCCGAGGAAGAACTGGCCGCCGCGGAGGCGCCAGTGTTGATTGCGTACTTCGACGAAGGCCCCGACGACGCCGGCGCGCTTGCCGCGGCTGCCGGAGGGCTCGGCGCGGCCGAGGACCATGGCGTGCGCGGAGAACCAGAACGCCGGCTGCCAGTCGAGGCCGAGCTGCGCCACGGCATTGCCGCGATAGGTGTCGCCGCCGATGCCGAGGCGTCCGAAGCCGCCGCTGAGCCAGGATGGCGGCCCGCTGACGTATCCCTCGCGCAAATTGAGGAAGGCGTCGCCGCTGATGGTCGGCTGTGCCCATGCGGCGGTGGCCGCCAGGAAAGCGATGACGAGCAGGGCGCGGCGCATCAGAACTTGTAGCGCAGCTCCAGCGTCAGCATCGACCCGTCGACGTTCGCGGTTGAAGTCCGATCGGCATTCACGTGTACGTATTCGATGCCGAGGCGCTGCCGATCGTTTCCGCGAAACCAGGCGACGGTCCAGGCGTTGCCGCGCTCGTGCGCAAAGTCGGGCGACGGGCGGGTGTGGTCGCGGGTGGTGAAGCGCTCCACGCGCGCGCTGAGGCGGTTGTTCTCGCGCTTCCACGATCCGAGGAGGTAGACCGTGTCGAAGTCGAGGGTGAAGGAGCCGCCGGGGAAGCCGACGGTGGTCTCGCCGGAGAGCCATTCCGCGGCCAGCGTCCACGGTCCGCTCATGCCGACCTGCGCGCCGACGTGATCGAAGCGCGTCAGCCACGGGACCTGCCCGCGGCGGTTGACCAGCTCCGCGCGGTTGTCGAGGTGCGTCACCTGGATCATGGCGCGCTCGGGAAGTGAGAGGCGGATGCGCTCGGAGTGTCCCCACAGTCCGTCGAGATCGCCGGTGAACGGCTTGGTCGTTCCCTGCGGCGGCGGAACGGCGACGTCTTCGTCGAAGACGGTCAGGCGGTTGCCGAGCGTCCAGCCGCGCGCGGCGGGGAGGGTGCCCATGGTGTCGTTGTCGCGGAAGGCGGTCGCGCCGAGCGTGGCGTAGAAGCTGGGCGAGTACTGCAGGTCGACGCCGACCGGGCGCACTTCCTGTCCCACCCAGCTGTTCAGGGCGGACCATGTGATGGTGTACGGCGAGGTCCAGAGCGGGTCGGTGTTCTCGCGCGAGGTGCCGAGGAAGAACTGTCCCGCGCGCAGGCGAAGGTGTTCGCCATGCGCGTCCGCGTACGCCTCCACCACGCCGAAGCGCTTGCCCTGCGTGCCCGACGGCTCCGTACGCGCCAGCACCTGCCCATGAGCGGTGAGCCAGGTGACGGGCGTCCAGTCGACGCCGAGCTGCGCCACGGCGGTGCTGCGCCAGACGCGATCGTTTGCGGCATTTGCACCGGCGTCGAACTTGCCGAAGTCGCCCTGCGTCCAGGAGGGGATCGATTCGACGTAGGCGGTGCGGCCGCTGAGGTAGCCGAAGACGTTGAATGACGATGTCGACTGCTGCGCTGATGCGCTTAGCGCAAATGCAGAATGCAGAAGGCAGAATGCAGAAGCGAACCGGCGACGCCGTCGTTCTGCATTCTGCCTTCTGCATTCTGCATTCACAGCGCTGTGCGTGGGTCTCGCCACAAGCCAACTTCTCTTCGCCCGTAGTCTATCGTGACCAGGAACTTCGACAGCAGCCGATTCCCGACGCGCGCCGCGGTGACGTCGGCCAGCGCGATGTCGACGCTGCCCAGATCCGTGCCGGCGATGTTCAGCCGCGCGTTCTCGCGATGCGCGGCGGCAGTGCCGCGTGGCAGCGTCAGCGTGTCGGGCGACGCGGTGTCGACGACGGCCACGACGCGGCGGCCGTTGATCGTCACGTTGATCTTCGGCTCGTCGTCGAAACGGTAGAGCGTCATCGCCGCGGGATGGATCCCCTCCTTCTGATAGATCACCAGGCCGGCGTAGTAGTCGATGGTCAGCGCGCGGCGGCCCCAGACGTCCGCGCCGAGGATGGCGTCGCCGATGCCGTGGAGATCGGCGAAGAGCGGCGCGAAGCCGAGCGTCTCCTTCTCACCGATCTGCAGCTGTAGATGGCCGCGCTGCGCCGGCTGCAGTGATTGCGCGAAGGTTGCATCGACCACCGTGCGCGGCGCGGCGGTGCCGACCACGAAGTGGCCGGCGTGGCCCTGGATGGTCGCGGTCGAGATCACCAGCAGGTTTTTCTCGACGGTGAAGGCGAGGTTGACCTCGGTGCCGATCGGCTCGTTCTGCCACGGCGTGTGCACGCACGAGGCGAAAAGCGCCAGGGCACACGTTGCGATCAGAAGCCTTTTCGAGTACATACCGCTGCCGCTGGAGTCTGCAACAAGGAGACCGGAGAATGCCGTCACTAGCTGAATTCAAGAACGAGCCGCTCGTCGACTTTAACAAAGCGGAAAACAAATCCGCGATGGAGGCGGCGCTGCGCACGGTGCAAGCCGAGTTCGGCCGCGACTACCCGCTGGTCATCGGCGGCGAGCGCATCAGCGGACTGAAAACCTTCGAATCGATCAACCCCTCGCACAAAGACCAGATTCTCGGCCGCTTCTCCAAGGGCACGCGCGAGCACGTGGAGCAGGCCGTCGACGCCGCCTCGAAGGCCTTCGAGACATGGAAGCGCGCGCCGCTCGAGACGCGGGCCGGCGTGCTGGTCAAAGCCGCCGCGCTGATGCGCGAGCGCAAGCACGAGTTCTCCGCGGTGATGGTCTACGAGGTGGGCAAGACGTGGGCGGAGGCCGACGCAGACACCGCCGAGGCCATCGACTTCATGGAGTTCTACGCGCGCGAGGCGTACCGCTACGGCGGCGAACAGCCGATCACCAAGATCGAGGGGGAGGACAACGACCTGGTCTACATCCCGCTCGGGGTCGGCGCGGTCATCCCGCCGTGGAACTTCCCTCTGGCCATCATGACCGGCATGACCACCGCCGCTGTCGTGACGGGGAATACGGTGGTCCTGAAGCCGTCCTCCGACGCGCCGTGGATCGCCTGGCGCCTCTTCGCGCTGCTCGAGGAGAGCGGCATGCCGGCCGGCGTGGTCAACTTCGTCAGCGGCGGCGGCGCCGAGGTGGGCGACCCGCTCATCCAGCACCCGCGCATCCGCTTCATCTCCTTCACCGGCTCGAAGGAAGTCGGCCTGCATATCAACGAGGAGGCAGCCAAGCCGCGCAAAGGACAGATGTGGATCAAGCGCGTGGTGGCGGAGATGGGCGGCAAGGACGCCATCATCATCGACCGCGAGACGGCGAACCTCGACGAGGCGGCGACCGCGGTGGTCGCCTCGGCCTTCGGATTCCAGGGACAGAAATGCTCCGCCTGCTCGCGCCTGATCGTCGACGCCGCGGTGCACGACCAGCTCGTGCCGCTGGTGGTCGAGAAGACCAAGGCGCTGCGCATCGGCGCGCCGGAGACCGCCGACGCGCAGATCGGCCCGGTGGTCAACGAGAAGGCGATGAAGAAGATCAAGGAGTACATCGACAAGGGGACGAGCGAAGGCGGCGAGCTCCTGGCCGGCGGCAACGTCCGCCCGGAGGACGGCTTCTACGTCGAGCCGACGGTGATCGGCAACGTGAAGCCGGAGGACACCATCGCGCAGGAGGAGATCTTCGGCCCGGTGCTGGCCATCATCAAGGCGAAGGACTTCGACGACGCGCTGCGCATCGCCAACGACACGCAGTTCGGCCTGACCGGCGCCGTCTTCACCGCCAACCCCGACAAGATCCGCCGCGCCGAGGAGGAGTTCTTCGTCGGCAACCTCTACATCAACCGCAAGTGCACCGGCGCCCTGGTCGGCGTCCATCCCTTCGGCGGCTTCAACATGTCCGGCACCGATTCCAAAGCCGGCGGCCGCGACTACCTCGGATTGTTCCTGCAGGGAAAGGCGATTTCGAGGAAGGTGAGGAAGGGGGAGACGCAGCGCGAGGGTGTTGGCGAGTAGGAAGTAGCGAGCAGCGAGCAGCGAGCAGGTTGTGTGTGGTTTCTGCTCGCCGCTCGCTGTCACCTGCTCGCTTAATTCAACGTAAAGTTCACCGTCAGATTGAACAGCACGTCCACCGCCTCGCCGTTCAGCGTGCCGGGGCGGAACTTCCACTGCTTCACCGCCTCGACGGCTTTCTCGGAGAGACCCATGCCGAGGCCTTTGATGACCTTGACGCGGTCGACGTTGCCCTGCTTGTCGATGGTTGCCTCCACGATCACCACGCCGGTGATGTGAGCCTGGCGCGCGGTGTCGGTGTACTTCGGCTCCACGCGTCGGGTGACTTCCGGTGCCTTGACGTCGCCGCCGACGCGCAGCGGCCCCTCGGGCTCCGGCTCAGGTGCCGGCGGAGGAGGCGGAGGCTCGGGCTTCGCTTCGCCGCCACCACCCGTGCCGCCCGGCGTGCCGCCGAGCTGCCCGCCCACCACGCCACCGACGACGCCGCCGAGCTGGCCGCCCTGGACGCCGCCGACCTGTCCGCCGACGATGCCGCCCTCGACGCCACCGGCCACACCGCCCGTCACGCCTCCAGCGACGCCGGCGTCACTCGTCCCGCCCGACGGAGCCGACGGCTCCTCGGACGGCGTGGTGTCGACGGTCGTGGTGGTCGCCGGGACCTCGACTTTCGGCACTTCCTTCGGGATCTCGCGCGGCTGCACGAAGGTCTGCTGCACCACCTCCACCGGCTTGACCACCGGTTTCGGCGTCGCCTTCATCGGCGCGCTCGAAGCCGCCGGGGGCGGCGGGGGTGGTGGAGGAGGTGGGGGCGGGGCGCCGGCTGTCAGGTAGGCGCGGATCGGTTTATCTTCCGCGTCGACCTTGTGCGTCGCCGAGGCTCCCATGAAAACGACGAAGGCGAGGATGGCGCCGTGGATGCCGATCGAGGCGATCGACGACTTCCAACGCCCCCCGCCGGTCTTCTTGTCATTGGATTCGATGAGCTGCTCTCGCAGATTCATAATGTCAGTTATTTTGCAATGCAGCGGCCAACTATTGCTCATTTTGAATCAATAACTTACACTCAATTTTCATGCGCCTTCTCGCGACCGCCAGCCTCCTCCTGACCACGGCCTGCGCCACGGGTCTGACCCCGGTTCCGGAGGCGTGGCGGACGGTGCCGCAGGCGCCCAAAATCACCGATCTCTGCGCGCGGGTGACCTGCGCGCAACGGGCGAAATCGACGGATGTGCGCGTCGCCGGCGGCAGGCTCATGAATGGAGAGAAGGCGCTGACGCCGGCCTTCGAGGCCATCCAGTCGTTCGACGTCTCGCTGGAGCGGCGCGAGGTGGTTTTCTCGGCCAAAAAGGGAACGAGCTTCGACGTCGGCCTGGTCTCGCTCGACGGCAGCGACATCAGCTGGTTCCCCGCGGACCGCGCCGACGAGACCGACGTGCAGTGGGCGCCGCGCGGGAACAAGGTGAGCTACGTGGTGCGCGCGCCGCGCGGCGACATCGTGCGGACGCTGCACGTCCCCTCGTCGATGCAGCTCATGGTCGACTTTCCGACCGCGCGCGTCGGCGCACTGGCGTGGGATCCGCCGGCGGAGCGCTACGCGGTGGTGGTGGAAAGCCCCGAGGCCTCGCAGCGGATCGAGTCGACAAAGTACGGAGGCGAGGAGCGGCGCACGGTCGTCCCCTCCGCGCAGCATCTCGACGTGGTCGAAGAGCCGCTCGGCGGCGCGCTCGTGCTGCGCCCGACCGCGATGCGCTACAACGAGACGCTGCCGCTGGTGGTCTGGCTCGACCCCGACCCGCTCCGCTGGAGCGACGAACGGGCCGCGCTGATGCGCAACGCCCGCGTGGCCATCGCCATCGTCACCAAGACCCCGGACGAAGCGTTCTGGAACGAAGTCAAAGCCACGAAGTGGATCGACTCGACGCGCACTTATGCCGTCAACTCAGCACTCAGCACTCAGCACTCAGCACTGAAAACGTTCATCGAAGATTCGAGTATCCCGAACGGCCAATACCGCGTGGAAGGGAGTGTGGTGCGAACCCGCGGTATACAATCCTTCGCCGCCGGGTACATCGCCCACGAGCTGAAACCGAATGCCCTCCGATGAAACGGAAAAGAAATCGACGGCCCGCGAGTATTACGAAGCGCTGCTGATCGCCGTCATCTTCGTCAACTTCGCCCGCATCTTCGTCTTCCAGGCGTTCAAGATCCCCACCGGATCGATGGAGGACAACCTCAAGATCGGCGATCACATCATCGTCAACAAGTTCATCTACGGCCCCACCACGCCGCCGTGGCATAAGCTCTTCCCGCTGCGCGAGATCCGGCGCGGCGACATCATCGTCTTCCGCTACCCGCTGCAGCCCGACACCGACTTCGTCAAGCGCGTGGTCGGCATGCCGGGCGACACCATCGAGGTGCGCGACAAGACGGTCTACGTCAACGGCGAGCGCCGCGACGAGCCCTACGTGATCCACGACGACCCGATGCTCTTTCGCGCGCGGAACGCCGCCGAGCCGCCGCTGCCGGAGCCGTACCGCTCGCGGGACCAGTTCGGCCCCTACACCGTCCCCGACGGGACGTACTTTGCGATGGGCGACAACCGCGACCGCTCCAGCGACTCGCGCTACTGGGGAACGGTGCCCCGCTCGATGATCAAGGGGCGCGCCTTCATGGTCTACTGGTCGTTCCGCGGCAACCCGCCGCCGCCCGACAGCCCGCCCATCGAGCGGCTGAAGGAACTGGGGAAAGTGATCCTCTACTTCTTCCCCCGCACGCGGTGGGAGCGGACGTTCTTCATCGTCGACAGCAAGTACCATTTCACGCCGGAGCGCTCACCGGGCGAAGCCGGCGAAATGCCCTAAATGAGCGAGCAGGAAGCAGCGAGCAGCGAGCAGGAAAATCAGGACGCGGAAGCGACGGTCATCGACCGCGCGAGCCACACCATCTCGCGCCGCCGCATCCCCGAGAACGTCCTGAAGGTGCTCTATCGGCTGCACCGCAGCGGCTACCGCGCCTATCTCTGCGGCGGCAGCGTGCGCGACCTGCTGATGAACCGCCCGCCGAAGGACTTCGACATCGCCACCGACGCGCATCCGATGGAGATCCGCCGGCTCTTCCGCAACAGCCGCATCATCGGCCGCCGCTTCCGCCTGGTGCACATCCTCTTTCAGGGGATGGCGGTGGAGGTCTCCACCTTCCGCCGCGAGCCGGAGCGCGCCGCGCAGACCGAGGACGTCGAGAACCTGCTGATCACCGACGACAACACCTTCGGTTCGCCGCTGCAGGACGCGCGGCGACGCGACTTCACCATCAACGCGCTCTTCTACAACATCGCCGACTTCTCGGTGATCGACTACATCGGCGGCATCGACGACCTCACCGACGGGCTGGTGCGCGTGATCGGCGATCCCGACGTCCGCTTCCGCGAAGACCCGGTGCGGATGATGCGCGCCATCGAGTTCGCCTCCCGCCTCGGATTTCAGATCGAGGAGAAGACGTGGGAGGCGATCGGCCGCCACCGCAACGACATCCTGAAGGCCTCGCCGCCGCGCGTCTCCGAGGAGATCCTCGAGCTGCTGCGCCGCGGCTGGTCGCGCGGGGCGGCGAAGCTGATGGTGACCAGTGGGCTATTGGAGCCGCTGCTGCCGGAGGTCTACCGCGCCATCAGCGGCGATCGCGCGCCGTACTTCTGGAAGATGCTCGAGGTGCTCGACCGCACGGTGGGGGCGGGGCGCAAGATCTCCGACGCGGTGCTGCTGTCGGTGCTCTTCCTGCCGTGGATCATCCAGGAGCTGGAAGCGGAGGAGGAGCGGCGCAGCGGGCGGATGAAGCTCGGCGACGTGGTCATCTTCATCCGCGACCTGATCCAGCCGCTCTGCACGCGGATGGCGCTCGCCGCCGGCACGCGCCACCAGATCGAGACCGCGCTGGAGACGCTCTGGCGCCTGCTGGAACCGCCCTCGGACAAGCGCTCGCAGTTCCGTTTCGTCTACCGCGAACCGTTCAGCGACGCGTTGGCGCTGCTGGAGCTTTACGCGCTGTCGTCCGGGAAGCACGTCGAGGTCTTCCGCCAGTGGCAGGTCTTCGCGCAGAAGGTCAAGCGCGCGGAGGGCGACGACGAGGCGCCGCGCCCGACGGTGAAGCGGCGCGGACGGCGGCGGCGCTAGCCCCTCATCCGCCCTTCGGGCACCTTCTCCCCGCAAGCGGGGAGAAGGGCACTCGCCATGAGTGTCCCGAGCGCCCCTCGCCCCGCGAAGCGGGGAGAAGGTGGCCCTGAGCGTAGCGAAGGGCCGGGTGAGGGGCCGTGTGGACGTTATTATGCGCTGGTGGCCGACGCGCCGATCTACCTGGACCACCACGCCACCACGCCGTGCGACCCGCGCGTGGTGGAGGCGATGCTGCCGTTCTTCAGCGAGACGTTCGGCAACCCGTCGTCGCTGACGCACGAGCATGGGCGGCGGGCGTCGAACGCGCTGGAAGACGCGCGCATCGCCATCGCCCGCTTCTTCCGCGTACAGCCGAACGAGCTGGTCTTCACCGCCGGCGCCACCGAGGCGAACAACCTCGTGCTGCACATGCTGGACGAGGACGACCACTTCATCACCGCGGCGACCGAGCACAAGTCGATTCTGGTGCCGGCCAAACGTCTGAAGCACGTGACGGTCCTCCAGCCCGACCGCGAAGGCTTTGTCAGCGTCGATGCCCTGCGAGACGCGCTGCGTCCGAATACGAAGCTCGTCTCGATCGAGGCGGCCAACGGCGAGATCGGCACCATCCAGCCGATCGCGGAGTTGGCGGCGCTCTGCCGCGAGCGCGGCGTCCTCTTTCACAGCGACGTCACGCAGGCGGCGGGGAAGATCCCGCTCGATCTGTCGAACGTCGACCTCGCCTCGTTTTCCGCGCACAAGCTGTACGGGCCGAAGGGCGTTGGCGGGCTGCTGGTGCGCCGCGGCATCCGCCTCGAGCCGCTGATCCTCGGCGGCGGGCAGGAGCGCGGCGCCCGCTCCGGTACGCTCAATGTGCCGGGTGCGATCGGCATGGCCGCGGCCTTCCGCTTGCGCGCCGAGGAGATGGGGGCGGAAGGGGAGCGGCTGACGGCGCTGCGCAACGAGCTGTGGGACCGGCTGGCCGCGGAGATCGGCGGCGCTTTCGTCAACGGCCCGCGGGAGCTAAGATTACCGGGCAACCTGAATGTCAGTTTCGAAGGGGTGGAGGCGGAGTCGGTGATCATCGCCATGCGCCGTTTCTCGCTCTCCGCCGGTTCGGCATGCAGCTCGGGCGAGCGGAGCGCCTCGCCGGTGCTGCTGGCGATCGGCGTCCCGGACAAGCTGGCCTTCGGCGCCATTCGCTTCGGCCTCGGGAAATCGAACACCGCGGAGCAGATCGGGATGCTGGTCGACGACCTCAAACGCGCCATCGGCAGACTTCGGGAGATCTCCGCCGCCTGATGAACGACAGCAACTCCGGCCGCATCCTCCTGGTCGACCATTCGCGCGGCGCGCTCCTGTTTCAGGAGACGATCCTCCGCCGGCGGCACCAGGCCATCATGACTGCGCTCTCCGGCGGCGAGGGGCTGCAGAAGGCGCGCGCCGAGCGGCCGCAGCTCATCGTCTTCGGCTTCGACCTCTTCGACATGACCGCGCCGGAGTTCTGCCGCGAAGTGCGCGCCGACGCCGACCTGCGCGGCGTCTCGCTGCTGCTGGTCTCGGAGCGCGAGAACGTCACGCACGCCGATCTCTGCCTCTCCGCGGGCTGCAACGACGTCATCTACCGCCCGCTGCAGCGCGAGGAGCTCGACGAGAAGGTGGCGCGCCTCACCGCCATCCCCTCGCGCCGCCAGCTCCGCACCATCACCCGCATCGAGGTCTCGCTGGAGAACAACGGCCGCTTCATCCTCGGCCGCAGCCTGAACATCTCCGCCAACGGCATGCTGCTGGAGGTCGACCGCGTCATCCCCGGCGACGGCAGGGTGCGCATCCACTTCTATCTTCCCGGCGACGCGGCGCCGCTGCAGATCACCGGCGAGGTGATGCGCGCCGAGTTCACCGGCTCCATGGCCAGGTACGGCGTCCGCTTCGTCGAGATGAACGACACGGAGCGCGAGCGCGTCGAGCAGTTCGTGCAGCGGCGGAGGTCGCGAGAGCTCCTCTGATGACATCCCTCAATGACCGGATCGATCACGCGGTGGCGCTGACGCGGAACGAGGAGTACCTCGTGGCGCTGACGCAGTTCCTGGAGGTCTACGGCGGCGAAGACCCGCCGTCGGCGGTGATGTCGGCCAAAACGGCGACGGGGCTGTCGTTCTTCGGCCTCTGCCTGGCCCTGGTACAGAAGAAGTACAAGCCGGCCATCGAGCTCTGCAAGCGCGCCATCGAGCTGCAGTTCTACAACGCCGACCACAACGCCAACCTGGCGCGCGTCTACGTCGCCGCCGGCAACCGGAAGAAGGCGCTGGAGACGATCGAGGCGGGGCTGAAGATCCATCCGGAGGACGAGACGCTCGCGGCGGTGCGCACCTCGCTCGGCGTGCGCGCGCGGCCGTCGGTACCGTTCCTCGACCGCAGCCACCCCATCAACGTGACGCTGGGGCAGGCGAGGCACGCCAAGAAGCTGGCCGAAAAGGAACCGCGGAAGAAACGATGAGCACCGTGGGCGGCGGGGATCGGGTCACGGTGATCATCCCCACGCTGAACGAAGAGGAGTGGATCGCCGGCGCGATCGACTCGGCCTTCGCCGCCGGCGCGGCGGAGGTGATCGTCGCCGACGGCGCGAGCGTCGACCGCACCCCGCGCATCGCCACCGCGCACGGCGCGCGCGTGCTGCTCGCCGAGCGCCCCCGCGCGCGGCAGCTGAACACCGCGGCGCGCGCCGCGGCGCACCAGAACCTGATCGTGCTGCACGCCGACACGCGCCTTCCCGCCGGCGCGGCGGAGGCGGCGGCGAAGGCGCTGGAGGAGGTCGACTTCGGCGGCTTCCGCATCGCCTTCATCGAGCCCTCGGCGCGGCTCCGCTTCGTGGCCATGCTCATCAACCTGCGCACGTCGTTCAGCCGCGCGCCGTGGGGCGACCAGGCGCAGTTCATCCGGCGTGAGACGTTGCTGCGCGACGGCGGCTTCCGCGAGATGCCATTCATGGAGGACTACGAGCTCGCCGTGCGGATGAAGCGCACCGCGCGCACGCGCCTCCTGCCGCTGACCGTGCAGACCTCGGGGCGCCGCTTCCTGCGGTTGGGGATGGTGCGGACGGCGCTGGTGAACTGGCGCATCATCGTGCGGTACCGGCGCGGAGCAGATCCGGCCGAGCTGGTCGAGCTTTATCGCCGATGAACTGCTACATCCTGATCGGCGGCTCGTCGAGCCGCATGGGACAGTCGAAGGTCGCGCTGTTCCTCGACCGCGTCGCGGCGGCGGCGCGCGGCGCCTTCGACGCAGTCTTCGCCGTGCAGCGCGAGGGCGGGGAGCCGGCGCCGGGCGTCGAGACGATTTTCGAGGAGCCGCACGCCGAGCGCGCGCCGGTTTTCGGCGTGCAGCGCGCGCTGCAGCACGCCGGCGGCAAGTGCTTCATCCTGGCGGTCGACTATCCCTACCTCACCTCCGCGCTGCTGCGCCGCCTGCGCGCTCGGTTCGAGGCGTCCGGCGCGCTGCTGATGGCGCCGCGCTCGCACGGCAAGTTGCAGATGCTCTGCGCCGGGTACGATGCAGCCCTCCTCCCGCGCATCGAGGAGCGGATCGCCGAGGGGCGGCTCGACCTGCGCGGTCTGGTATCCGAGGTGATCGATGAGGAGAGCGAGGAATTGATCAACGTGAATACTCCGGAGGACTTGCAGCATGGCGCGTGATTTTTCCCATCTCGACGAAACGGGCGGCATCTCCATGGTCGACGTCGGCGCGAAGCGCGTCACCGCGCGCGAGGCGGTGGCCGTCGCCACCGTGCGGATGAAGCCGGAGACGCTGGCCAAGCTGGTGGAGCGCGCGCTGCCGAAGGGCGACGTCCTCAACACCGCCAAAGTGGCCGGCGTGCTCGCCGCGAAGCAGACCCCGAACCTCATCCCGCTCACGCACACCGTCGGCGTCGACTCGGTCGACATCACCTTCGACCTCGACCAGGGCGCCGGCACCATCGAAATCCGCTCCATCGTCCGCTGCCAGGGAAAAACCGGCGTGGAGATGGAGGCGATGACGGCCTGCGCCGTTGCCGCACTCACCATTTACGACATGTGCAAGAGCGCGGAGAAGGGGATCTCCATCGAATCGTTGCAACTGGTGCGCAAGTCGGGTGGCAAAAGCGGGGTGTGGGAGCGCTAGAATGTTCGGGCCGGACCACGCGGAAGGAGAGTCATGAACCGAATCGCGTGCGTCGTTTTTCTTTTTCTCGCCGCCAGCGCAGTCGCAGCCCCACCCGCGGACATCAAGCGGGACGCCACCACGGTGGAAGTGGTGCAGGTGCCGGTCTACGTCGCCGCGCAGGGTCACGCCGTGCGCGGGCTGACCCGCGACGACTTCAAGCTCTTCGTCAACGGGAAGCCGCAGCCGATCGACTACTTCGACGTGGTCGACTTCGCCGCCGCGGACCAGTCGACCGATCCGCGGCAGCGTCGCCTCTATCTCCTCGTCTTCGACCTCCTCTTCTCTTCGCCCGACACGATCTTCCGCGCGCAGGAGGCGGCGGCCAAGTACGTCGACACCGCGCCGGCCGGCGATTACTTCGCGGTCGGCGCGTACACCTCGAACCGCGGCGTGCAGATCGCGGTGCCGTTCACGCGCGACCGCCTGGCGGTGCGCCGCGCCATCTCGCGCCTTGGCGAGAACGGCAACGGCGATCCGCTGCGCCTGGCGATGACGCTCGGCGAGCGGAGCGCGATCGCCGGCGCGCAGCGCCTCTTCGACGGCGGCATCGAGGCGCGGTCGGGCAGTTACTGGGCGAACGACCTGATGTCCGGGCCGGTCTTTCGCCTGGCCGAGGATCAGGTCAACAGCCTGGCGGAGCTCGCGGCGCGCCTGGGGCCGATCGAGGGACAGAAGCACGTCGTGCTGCTCTCCACCGGCTTCGACGCGACGCGGATCCTCGGCGGAGTGGCATCTGACCCGTTCCGGCGCACCGGCATGGGGGGCGAGCCGGTCAGGCGTGTCAACGCCTACTTCGCCGATCCGCGCGTGACCGGGAGCCTGCGCGACATGCACGCCAGCTTCAACGCGGCCGGCGTGGTCCTCGACGCCGTCGACATCTACGGCCTCGCCGGCCCGTTCGAGGCGCGGAACAACACCGCGCTCTACTCCATGGCCATCGAGACCGGCGGCACCGTGGCCGACAACGCCAACGACCTGCGCCTCGCCATCCAGCGCCTCGCCGACCGCCAACGTGTGGTCTACCTCCTCGGGTTCCACGCGCCGGCCACCAACCGGAAGGACAACGCCATCTCCGTTTCCGTGCGCAATGCGCCGGGCGGCTCGCGCGTCAACTACCGCCGGGCCTATTCGACGACGTTGCCGGAGGCATCGGCGACCGACGGCCTCCGCCTCGCCGACATCATCCAGAACGACATGCCGCAGAGCGGCGTGAGCGTCACGGCGAAGGCGACCACCGCCGCGCGCCGCGCCACGGTCACCGTCGACATCCCGCCGGCCGAGCTCTCCGCCCTCGGCGGCAACGACGGCGATGCACTGATCTACATCTACTCGGGGACGGCCGCCGTAGCCTTCCAGCAGAAGGCGATCGGCGTCGACCGCGCGCAGCTGACGCAGGACTTCGAGCTGCCGCCGGGCCGCTACGCCGCGAAGGTGCTGGTGCGGTGGGATGGCGCGCTCGGCTACGCACGCACTGACTTCACGGTCGAATGAAACATCTCCTGCTGTCGCTGTTTCTCGCCGTTCCCGCTCTCGCGCAGCTGCGCGAGAGCGTGACGGTCCAGGTGGTCGAGGTGCCGGTCTACGTCACCGCCGGCGCGGAGCCGGTCACCAACCTGACGCGCGAGAACTTCCAGCTCTTCGTCAACGGCAAGCCGCAGGCGATCGATTACTTCGACCGCATCGACTTCGCCGCCATCGCGCCGGAGCGGGCGCGCGACCCGCGCCAGCGCCGGCTGTACATGCTGGTCTTCGACGTCAACACCTCGCCGAACGCGCTGCATCGCGCGCGCAACGCGGCGCTCGACCTGATCGATCACGCCGAGGTCGACCACACCTTCTCGGTCGCCACCATCGGCCGCGGCGCGAGCGGCGTCATCGTCCCCTTCACGCGCGACCGGCTGCTGATCCGCCACGCCATCCGCAACCTGAAGGTCTCGCTGGCCGGCGATCCGCTGCGTCTCTCGCTGACTTCCGGCGAGCGCGGCGGCGAGACCGGGCTGCCGGGGCTGGACGACCGTCTGCTGCTGATGCCGGGCGAGTTCGACCTCGATTCATTGTCGATGATCAGCGACATGTTCTTCCAGCTCAGCGAGCTGGCCGGCCGGCTCTCCGGGTTCGAGGGCTACAAGCACCTGGTGCTGCTGTCGCGCGGATTCGACGCCGCCGCGCTGCACGGCATCGTGGGGCCGCCGAAGCCGGGCGGCCTCCGGAACATGGCCGGGTCGCAGCGCAGCGGCGCGACGCTCGCCGCCGCGCCGAACGCCGCGCTGCTGGGGCAGTTGCGCGTCATGGCCCAGACCTTCGCCGACGCCGGCGTCTTCCTCGATGCCATCGACACCGCCGGCCTCCGCCCGATGCAGGAGCTGTGGGACAACGAGTCGCTCACCGCCATGGTGCGTCCCACCGGCGGCGCGCTGATCGAGCACCGCAACGACCTCACCGGCGCGCTGCAGCTGCTCATCGACCAGCAGCGCGTGGTCTACGTCCTCGGCTTCCGCCCCGGCAACACCGGCGATAGTACGAACCGTATTCACGTGAAAGTGACCGGCGCGCCGCGCGGCGCGCACGTCGCCTTCCGCCCGTCGTACAGCACCAGCGTCGCCCCGCCCGACACCGCCGACCGCCTCCGCCTGGCCGACATCGTGATGAACGACATCCCGCAGAACGGCGTCACCGCCGAAGTGCACGTGGAGGGCGGGCTGGTGGAACTGGAGATTCCGGGACGCGAGGTGCTGGCGCACGCCGTGGCCGGAAACGTCGGCGCCGAGGCGATGTTCTACATCACCTCGGGATCGACCGTCGTCGCCTTCCGCTCGAAGAAGGTCACCGTCGACGTCGGCCGTGCCGAGGCCGGGCTGATGGAGCGGCCGCTGCGCGTGGTCGAGCCGTTCGACCTCCCGCCCGGCGCCTACGTGGCCAAGGTGCTGGTGCGGATCGACGGCAGCGGGGCGCTGGGATTCGCGCGGGCCGAGTTCAACGTGGAGTGAGCGGCCCCTCATCCGCCGCTTCGCGGCACCTTCTCCCCGCAAGCGGGGAGAAGGGCTCTCGCCATGCCCCTCGCCCCGCGATGACCGGAAGTGGTTGATGACAAAGGGGTTCACCGGCTTGTACTTCGCTTGCCCTACCCTGGGACATCGATGTCCCAGCCTTGCGCATCGCTTGCCCTACCCTGGGACATCGATGTCCCAGCCTTGCGCA
>Ga0157377_10000058_pt1 | contig 86728 bp, 79 predicted proteins | sample M55metaG_FD_121116 | JGI IMG/M metagenome (GOLD analysis project Ga0157377, IMG submission 121116) | Miscanthus rhizosphere microbial communities from Kellogg Biological Station, Michigan, USA - M5-5 metaG | ecosystem: Host-associated > Plants > Roots > Rhizosphere > Soil | place: USA: Michigan... | reverse complement strand
CGCGCTTCTCCCCGCCTAGAAACGCCATCAGGTACGGCCACTGAAACTCCACCCACTCGCTCACATCCACCCGTCGTTCCATACACTTAGGATACGACCAGCCCTAAGTTAGTGCGTATGGGGCGACTCCCCCATCCACGTCGGTGTGAACTGCCAGCCGTGCCCGGTATTCACCGTGGTGGCGTTGATCACGAGCGAGGGAACCTTGTGAGCGCGGAGCCAGTTGTGGCGCGACGGATTGAACGGCTGGTCGTTGACGATTTTCGGATCGTGATCCGCCGGCGTAAACGGCAATTGGTCCATGTACAACGGCCCGGCGCCCGGCATGAACGGCCGGTAGAAGTTCTCCTCGAGCACGTCGGCCACGGCCTCGGGATCGAGCGCTCCCTTCTTGTCCCGGAAGATGACCCCAAGCGCGATCGCCGTCTTCGAAGGCTGTACACCGCCGCGCAGGTCGAGCGCTACCGCGTCGCTGAAGCGCGTGATCAGGCCGCGGACGATGTCGACGTACGCCTCGCCGCCGAGCGGCGAGGGATCGAGCAGCCTTTCGCGCAACGCCAGCCAGTAGCACGCGCCGACAATGCTGCCGCCCGAGACGCAGGAGAGCACATCCACATGCCGCAGAACGTCCAGCTCGGCGAGGCGTGCAAGTACTCCCAGGTGATAGAAGGAGGCACGGAAGCCGCCGCCCGAGAGCGCCAGCCCTACCTTGCCGATGAACGCCGAACGCACGGCCGGCGATGCGCCCGGCAGGAGCGTATCGAAGAACGCGCGGATCTCGGGATCGTCCAGCGGACGCTCGACCCGTAGATGAGCGAGCGTCGCCATCTGTCGCGCGGAGGTCTCGAGCTTCCAGAGCGGCGGCTTCGGAACCGCCTTCAGCTCAGCGCTGGCATCCGAGTAGCGTCCCAAACCAAGGAGCGCCTCGGCCCTGCTGGCCGCGTTCCACCAGCTGCCCGAGCGCGGCAGCTCGTCCACGATTCGCTGACGGATGGCCGCGGCTCGCGCCCGGCGGGCCGCCGGGTCGTCGCCGCGCGCCGCCAGCATGTCTTCGAGGAACGCCGCGTTGATATGCGGATACGCATCGTCGCCAAGGGGACCGCGGGCGCCGCGCTCGTACAACTCCGCCGACGCTTGCAAGTCCGGCAGTTGGCCGAGATCGAACCACTTCCGCTTGAAGATGCCCGCTGCAATGCCGAGCGTTTCGGCGTCGGTCAACTCCGGTGCGTGGAGATTGCCAAACTCGTTTTTCAACAGCTCGATGGCCCGCGTATGACGGATTCCTGCGCTGAGCTCTCCGTCCTTGCTCGTCAACTCTGCTTCCTGCTGGCAAAGCTCTGCGCGAATGGCCCGATCTGTCGTAAACGCGTCGAAGAGAATGTCGCCAACGCGGTCGCTCTCGCGCAGGCGCGCCAATACCGCGCGCGCGAGCGAGAGTTCATCGCCCTTCTTCAGCTCGCGCCAAAGGGCATCCGCCTCCGCAAAATACAGGGCTTCCCCCGCCAGAAACGATCGGGCTCGCGCCGTCGACTCACTCATCGGATCCTCCCTTGCCTGTCATCAGCGCGCGATCAAACGCCGAGTTGCGCCCGTATGCGCCGGATCAACTCGTCGAAGCCGGAGCCCTCGTGCTGGTCGGGCGTCAACGCGTTCATGTCGCGCAGCGTGCCGGCGATGTCGTCGAACAGCCGCCGGATCTCCGCATAGACGTTGAGATCTTCCTGCAGCTTGACTAGGTTGTCCCCGCGCACGGTCTTGAGCGCCTCATCGAGCTCCTGGATCTGTTTTTCCCAGTAGCGCACGTACCGGATGCGGCCGGTCGCCTTGTAGATGCCGGCGTCGGCGAGCACGATCGGAAAGATCCGCTCGCGCAACCCCTGCGCTTTCGCCACCTCGACCATCTCGAACATGCAATTCTCCGACTGCAGATACTTCTCGGAGATCACCACCACGACGGCCTTCCCCTGGCCGATGCGACGCATGAAGTCGCGGATGGAGTCCTTGTAGCGGACCTCTTCCCGGTCGCGCCTCAGCTGAATGCCGTGCTGGCCGAGAGCTCCCTGAAGGCGGTCGACGATCGCGCTGCTTTCCGCGTTCCAGGCGTAGGAGACGAAAACCTCCGGCGCCGGCGTGGATGGGGAGACCTCCGGCGCGAGTCGTGATGCCGTGGGATCGGGGCCGCGCTCCTCACGCCGTAGCGCCCCGGGTACGATCTCCTGCACCAGCCGTGCGGCATCGACCATCTCACCGCTGGCGTGACACTGGATCTGCTGGCTCTTGTTCGCCCTCTTGACGAGGTTCTCCAGCGCAAACCCGTACGGCTCGGGCTTGTCCTGGCACTCGCTGCACGGGCAGGGAAGGAACTTCTCGTATTGCAGCCGGGGAAACGATGCGTGGAGCCTCTCCATCTGCTCGTCGACGATGGAGAGCAGCCCGCGCGGATCCGGACCGTTCACGCGTACCCGGATCCTCCGCTGCGCATACTCCTCGACGATCTCCGCCCGATTGCCGTCCCTTTCGAGGACCACGCCGGTCTTCCAAACCAGTTTTCCGCCGGCGATCAGGCGATGCATCGCCACGATCAGCCGCGTCACGATTCCTTTCGGGAGGAATGTGTACTCGTAGCGAAGGACCAGTCCCCCGGCCGGGTCCCAGGGGTAGGACGGCTGCTCGGAGGAGAGCAGTTGCGGCGCGATCCAGCCCTGGCCGGACTCCAGCGCATAACAGAGCTGAAACTTCATCATCAGGCCGAGCAGCTCGTCCTGCATGCCCGCGTATTTCTCTTCCGACCAGATGCGCTCGAGCTGCCGGCGCGTGAACAGGCCGCGGGCGGCGATGACCTCGGGATCATCCAGGACGCGATACACGGCGTCGGTCCCCCACGACGGTTTCAGGATGACGGTGTTCTTCAGGATCGGGTCGTCCTGGAAATGGAGGCAGATGCCGAGATCGTGCAGGTACCCGCTCAATTGCAGTTTGTCGGCGCGGCGCGTGAAACCATTCTGCTGGCAGATGTCGAGGTACTCCTCGAGGCCGAGGTAATCCCGCTGGTCCTGTTCGAGCGCTTCGCGCACCCGCTTCCATGTGGCGGGCAGCCCCACCCCGACGTGCGGGAGGCTCTCGAGCTCCCTGCGAACGGACTGGATCACGCCGTCGAGCCCGCGGTTCGTATCGAGGTTGACGGCCAGGACGCCCTGCAGATTCGAGAATCGGGCGCGCAGGCTGCTGGCATTGATGTCGCGCGTCCGATCCTGCTTCTCGTTCTGCACGATCAACAGCGGGCTGGCGTTGCTCAACATCTCCACCATGTGCAGCCAATAGGAGAAATCGGTGTCCTCCTTGCGGTCATCGCAGACGAGCACGTAGACCGAGCGCCTGGTCAGGAAAAACTGGTGCGTTGCGTGGTAGATCTCCTGTCCGCCGAAGTCCCAGATGTTGACCTGGAAGCTGCGCTGCAGAACTCTTTCCTTTCCGTCGTCCCGCGCGCGAATGGCCGTATCGAACTGATAGCCGATCACGTCGATCCCCTCGGTGGATTTCTCACGCTCGCGCAATTGGTAAGCCGGGTTCTCGATCTTGCGCGCCAGCGACGTCTTACCGGCCCCGGCCTCGCCGAGAATGATCAGCTTGGCCTCGCAGAGATAATCGACGCCGGTATCGATACGCTGGCGCCAGTAATTCCGGATTGCCTCTAACCCCTCCTTCGCGACTTCCACGGGAGGAGATTCGATGGGATTCTCTCCACAATCGAGATCCTCCAGCCGGTGAAGGCCGAGAATATTCTCGGGAATCTCGCGAATCTGGCAGCCGCGGAGCCCCAGATCTTTAAGCGAAGATAGATTAAAAATGGACGCCGGGATTCGCTTGAAGGGATTCCATCTGACATCGAGGGATTCCAGACTACGTGGCAAAGGAGGCAGGTCGGACAGCTGGTTGTCAATGGCTGAAAAATCAACGAGATTTAACTGCCCGATCCATCCGGGAAGAGTTTCCAGGCCAAGAGCATCCAACTCCAAGAATCTCAACTTCGAAAGCCGGCGAATGCCCTCGGGCACAGCGCCAAGCCTTAAGCCACGCAGATGCAGCACTTTCACGAAATCCAGGTCGGCGATGGAATCAAGGATCTTTTGAATAGCCTGACTTGGCTTGGGTTGTTCAGCTCCTATATGGAGCGTCCATTGACCAATTGTGAGCCGGCGCAAGTCTCTGGCGGTGCGCAGTTCGGCCAGAATAGGAAACTCGCCCTCGGAAAGAGATCGCTGATCAATTACTAGATGTACGTTTTTGCCAGTGAACTGCTTGCGGCAGCGAAGATACGTCCGTTCGTCAACAACCAAGCCCGGCCGATCCGGAAGGGACTCGATGGGATTTCCGAGCAAGGTCACGCTTTCGAGTTTCGGTAGATCCCATAGCCGTTGAGGAATCGTCCGAAGCTCGTTTCGTGAGAGATCGATCCATTCCAGGTCAGTGAGGCCGAATACATCTTCCGGGATCTCGGTGAGGCCTTCCCTGCTGAGATCGAGCCAAGGCAAACGACGATCTCGAGCGCGGTGCAATGCGGCGGCGACATTGGACCCCGATCCTGTAGCAGCAGTCTTTTTCTTGCCAGCCATAGTGCCTCTATGATTCAACACGAGCGATCATTCAACGAACGTTCGTGAAATGCCGCGAGCTGAAGGGACGACGGTTGCAGAATAACATTCGAAACAGGACCGCCGGCGCGGACCTGACTTTCAGCAGAGCTCACGTCCACAGACGTCACGCCGCACGTGTAGGATTCGACGGATGAAGCGTCGAATCCTGCACGCGGTCGTGCTGCTCGTAGCGGTAGGCTGCGCCTCCATGAAACGACCGTACGACGCCGCGGGCGTCGATCACATCCTCATCGGCGCGGCCAGCCTCGACGACGGCATCCGCGCGTTCGAGAACGCCACGGGCGTGACGCCGGTGCGCGGCGGGCGGCACCCGTCGCGCGGGACGGAGAACGCGCTCGCCTCGCTCGGCGGCGTCTACGTCGAGATCATCGCGCCGCAGGCCGGCGCGCGGCCGGACGAATTCATCGGCGAGCTACGAGCCCTGAAGGCGCCGGCGGTGGTGGGCTGGGCGGTTCACGTCGTCGACGCCGCTGACGCCGCCGCCCGCCTCACGCAGGCCGGGTTCAAGCCGACGACGCCGCGGCCCGGCTCGCGCGTCACGCCGGAGGGGGCGACGCTGGAGTGGGCCACCTTCGAAGTGGAGACGCCGCGGATCGCCGGCGCTCCCTTCTTCATCCGCTGGGGCGACGCGACGACGCATCCGTCGCTGACCTCGCCCGGCGGCTGCTCGATGACGTCGTTCCAGGTCGCCGATCCGCAAGGCGCCGAGCTGTCGCGGAAGCTCGCCGCGATCGGCGTCGCGGCGGAGGTGCGGGCCGCCGAGCGTCCGCGCATGCGGCTGGCGCTGCGATGCAACGGCCGCGAGGCGGTCTTCGACTAGCGGCGGCCGAGCTCGGCGAAACGCGGCACCTCGTGACTCAGCTCACGGAAATCCGGACTCCGGGAACTTATGTTCCTCCAAACTCTGCCCAATAGGAGAATGGAATGAAGCGTGTGGCCTCTCTCTCTGCCCTCGTGCTGTTGGTTTCCTTACCCCTCGTCGCACAAACCTCGGCGCTCGGCAGTTTCAATTTCAAGGGAACGGAAGGTCTGCAGACCATCGAGTTCGACGCGCAGGGCGACGAACGTTCCGCGCAAGGGACCTTCACCCTGGCCGGTCCGACCCTCGTCTCGGACGGCGAGCCCGATCAGGAAGAAGCCAAGACCGTTCTGGTCAAGGACTTCACCATGAAGGTCACGGTGGACTGCATGAGCACCCTCGGGACCCGCGTGACGATGGGCGGCATCGTCAGCGATTCGAACGTCCGCTCGATGATCGGGCGCGTCGCGACGCTCACCGTCGAGGACAACGACCTCGATCCGAAGGATCAGACGGATCGCTTCAGCTTCGGCTCGTACTGGGAGAAGGACATCTCCTGGTTCCCGAGCGACGAGGAAGTGAAGGGCGACGCCGGCTGGACCATGTCGTGGTGGGCCACCGACGCGGAGCGGAAGGACGACGTGGGCTTCATGATCTCGCGCACGCGCCAGGTCAACTGCCACAGCTTCCCCGTCGCGTCGTATGACCTCGACCCGATCGACGAGGGCCGCATCACCGTCAACAACAAATAGGCATCAGCGTTCGCAGTCCGGCGGCGGCTGGGGTCTCCCCAGCCGCCGTTTCGTTTCAGTGGACCTCGTCGATCCGCGCGTCCGACGCCGGCCGCTCCTTCTGCAGCCGCGCCGCCGTCTCCTCGGCCTTGCGCATCACGCGCAGCACGTTCAGGCCGGCGATGCCTTTGAGCTGCTCGTCGGTGTAGCCGCGGCGGGCGAGCTCGGCGAAGAGCGCGGGGTAGTCGGCGACGCTCTCCAGTCCTCGAGGGGTGGTGGTGATGCCGTCCAGGTCCGCGCCGATGCCGGCGTGCGCCGCGCCGGCCACCTTCACCACGTGGTCGATGTTGTCGGCGACGTCCTGCACCGTCGCGCGCGGCGCGGGGTTCGCGGCCTCCCACTGCGCCAGCGCGGCCTTCACCTTGTCGGGCTGGCCGCGATAGAGCGCCTTGAGGCGCGCTTCCTCGCCGTCCTTGGCCGCGTCCTGCGCGCGCACCGTCTCGGAGCTGAAGCCCTGGACCCAGCTGACCATCACCACGCCGTCGTTCTGCTGCAGGCGGCGCAACACGTCGTCGGGGACGTTGCGGGCGTGGTCGGTGACGGCGCGCGCGGAGGAGTGCGAGAAGATGACCGGCGCGGCGGCGACGTCGAGGACGTCGTGCATCGTCTTCGGCGCGACGTGGGAGAGATCGACCAGCATGCCGAGGCGGTTCATCTCGGCGATGACCAGTCGTCCGAAGGGAGTGAGGCCGTTGTGCGCGGGATCGGCGGTGGCGGAATCGGCCCAGTCGTTGTTCTCGCTGTGCGTGATGGTCATGTAGCGCGCGCCGAGCGCGTAGAGCTGGCGGAGGACGGCCAGCGAGTTGCCGATGGAGTGGCCGCCTTCCATGCCGATGAGCGAGGCGACCTTGCCGGCGCGATGGATGCGCACCACGTCGTCCGCGGTGCGCGCCAGCTCGAACGTCTCCGGGTAGCGCGCCACCAGGCGATGGACGACGTCGATCTGCTCGAGCACCGCGCGGATGGCGTCCGCGCCCTTGAGCGTGGCCGGGATGTAGACGGACCAGAACTGCCCGCCCACCCTCCCCTGCCGCAGGCGCGCGGTGTCGGTGTGCAGCGGCGGGGTGAGCTTGCTCTGGTCCTGGCTGATGTCGATCTGCGCCAGGTGATCCTTCACGCGCTCCTCGTACTGGTACGGCAGGTCGTTGTGCCCGTCGATCAGCGGCACCTCGCGGAGGATGCGGTCGACGCGCGCCGCGACGGCGTCGGTCTGTGCGTGCGCGGAGGCGGCGAGAAGAAGGACGGCGAGCGCGGTGGCGCGAAAGCGAAGCATGGGCGCGAATTGTAGGTGAGCTCGGGAGCAGCGAGCGGCGGGCAGCGAGCGGCGAGCAGGCAGCGAGCGGCGAGCAGCAGGCAGCGAGCGGGGAACGCGACGGTGCCCCCCCCCGCTCGCTGCTCGCTGCTCGCCCGGCATGGCTGTTCACCGATTCGTGATGGCCGGCGTGAAACGAACGCGCCGGCCCCGCCACTACCCCCGCGAAAACGGACGGTCCCGTTCGCCATCCAGTCCACGGCGTGACCTGGAACACGGAAAGCGGCGGATTCGGGACGCATTAATGACAGGTCCGCGGCGCATCCGGTCCCAACCAGCGCCAGCGCCCCCAGTTCTTCGTACTCGAGAAAGGAGTTTGTGCATATGAATCGAGCGATGGTCGCTCTCGCTGTCCTTCTGGTCTTCGCCTCGCCCGTGATGGCGAGCGAAGCATGGATCCTCAACATCCCGGTGCGCTTCAACGCCAGCCAGGAAACCGGCATGGTGCGCGCCACCCTGGAGCTCAGCGCGCCCCCCGCCGGCGCGCAGCTCGTGATCGAAGGCACCACCACCGTCAACCTCGGCGGCAACGCCAATCTCCCCAGCGGCGACACGGTCACCTTCGAGGCACTCACCGGCAACGCCGCGCGCATCACCTACGTGCCGCTCTCGAACTTCGGCGCCAACTTCTGCGCCGGCGGCAGCGCGGTGGACAAGTTCATCAACATGCGCTTCGTCGGCGCGCAGGACATCACCGCCTACCGCATGTCGACCTACATCGTCGCCGCGCCGATGGCGGAGTGCTCGCAGGTGTCGAAGCACACCGGCGACTCGCCGGCCAGCCTGCAGCCGAACGACGACGGCGTGGCGCCGGCGCTCACCGCCACCTACAAAGGCCGCAACCTCTTCGACGTGGCGCTGGTGCTCGACAAGTCGGGCAGCATGAACGACCTCCCGCCCGGCGCGCTGAACGGCCCGAAGAAGATCGACATCCTGAAGACCGCGGTGCAGAACTTCGTCGCGCAGTGGCAGATGCTCGACGCTCCCCCGGGCGGCGGGCCGGAGTGGTCCGGCGACCGGATGGGTCTCGTCTTCTTCGACTCCACCGCGCAGCCGCAGTCGCTGGCCGGCGCCGATCCCCCGGCGAACTTCTTCCTGCGGCGCGACAACAACTGGAACACCATCATCACCGCGGCCAACGCCCTGGCGCCGGGCAGCTCCACCACCATCGGCGGCGGCATCAACGAGGGGATGAGCCAGTGGAAGGCCGACCCCAAGAACGACCTCAACGTGGTGGTCATCACCGACGGCATGCAGAACACCTCGCCACTGATCACTCCCACCGGCAGCGGCTTCCTCGGACTGGCTCCGGTGGCGGGACTGCCGCAGGAGCTGCGCAAGCGCTTCATCCCCATCCAGACCATCGCCTTCGGCACGCCGGCGCAGGTCGATGAGACGCTGCTGCGCAACATCTCGTTCGAGACCTCGGGCCTCTCGTATCAGGCCATCAGCTCGTCGACGATGTTCGACGTCTTCGGCATGACGCTGGTGGCGATCCTCAAGGGCAACACCGCCTCCATGGCCACGCGGCGGCTGGACACGATGATCGGCGACGGGCCGAGCGCCGCCGTGCCGTTCACCGTCGACCGCTCGCCGCAGCGCGTCCTGGTCTCCGTGCAGTGGGCGCCGCCCGCGCGGCAGATGCTCGACCTCGACGTCACCCCGCCGGGCTTCTCCACGCCGGCCGTGCCGACGTCGTGGAAGAAGACGCCGCAGGGCTCCATGCAGGCCTTCGACATGCCGCGCGGATTCAAGCCGGGCGCGTGGAGCGTGCGGGTGAAGCGCGACCTCAAGAGCCAGGACCCGGTGCCGTACACGCTCAACGTCCTCTTCCTGGAAGGGAAGCTCGACTATCAGTTCTCGTTCGACAACCTCCACGCCGTCACCGGCGACAAGCTCGGCATCCGCCTGCTGGTCGACTGGGACGGCAAGCCGCTCACCGGCCTCCCCGCCGGCGCGGTGCGCGTGCGCGTGCTGCGGCAGCCCGACGGCATGGGCAACGTGCTCCACGCGTCGAAGACGAAGACGCCGGGCGGCAACACCGTCACGCCGGCCGGCGACATCCAGACGCCGGTCGACGCCAAGATCGCCGCGCTGGGACCGCAGATCCTCGAGGCCACCACGCCGCGCGACGTCGACGTCATCACGCTGACGGAAGAAGGCAAGGGGATCTACTCCGGCACGTTCAGCGATACGACGATTCCCGGCACGTACGTCTTCGAGGCGATCCTCGACTGGGATACGCCGCTCACCGGCCACGTGGTGCGCGAGGAACGGCTGGAGGAGGACGTCAAGCCGAGCGCCGACTCGGGCAACTCCAAAATCACCCTGACCGGCGACGCCTCGGGCATCTGGACGCTCACCGTCACGCCGCGCGACCGCTTCGGCAACTACTTCGGGCCGGGCTACGCGGCGCTGGTGCAGGCGCTCGTCCGCAGCGGCGGCCGGCTGCGCAGCAGCATCCCCGACGACCCGGGCCAGTTCGGCTCCTACGTCTTCACCATCGCCGGCTCACCCGGCGTGACGCCGGTGGTCGACATCACCGTCGACGGCGTCACCCTGAAACAGTAACGCTCATCGGAGCGCCGGCGTCGCGGGACGCCGGCGCCCCTCCGGCTGTAGCATTAGAGCCGATGAGCTTCGAGCACGACGCCTTCATCAGCTACACCCATCTCGACAACGAGCCGCTCCTGCCGACGGAGTCGGACGGCTGGGTGACGATCTTCGAGCAGGCATTGACGCAGCTCCTCAGCCAGTTCGAGGGGCGGAAGGTCAAGGTCTGGCGCGACGCGAAGCTCAAGAAGAACGACGTCTTCTCCGACGAGATCCTGGGCAAGCTGGCCAACGCCGCGGTCCTCATCTCCGTCCTCTCCCCGCGCTACCTGCAGTCCGAATGGTGCGAGCGCGAGATCACCCGCTTCTACGAGTCGGCAAAAGAAAAGTACGGGGTGGTCACCGGCAACAAGTGCCGCATCATCAAGGTCATCAAGACGCCGATGGCGAAAGACGCCAACCTCCCCTCGCCGGTGGGCGACGTGCTGCAGCAGATGCTCGGCTACGAGTTCTTCGACGACGACAAACCCGACACGCTGGTGATGTTCGACCCTGCCTTCGGCGACCAGCCGCGGCAGAAGTTCCTGGCGCGCGTCCTCGAGGTCGTGCGCGACGTGAAGGAAGTGCTCGACAAGCTGGCCGGCGTCCTACCGGCAACGACAGGTAAGCCGGCGGTCTATCTCGCCGAGTGCACGCGCGACCGGCGCGAGGCGCGCGGCACCATCGAGGCGGAGCTCAAGCGGCTCGGCTACACCGTCCTCCCCGACCGCGAGCTGCCCCAACAGGACGAGACGGCGTTCGTGGAGGAAGTGGACCGGCTGCTCGCCCGATGCGCCCTCTCCGTTCACCTCGTCGGGATCGGCCGCGGCGCGGTGCCCGAGGGCACGGACAAGTCGGTGGTGATGCTGCAGAACGAGGCCGCGGTGCGCGCCAGCCGCGCCGGCAAACTGAAACGCGTCATCTCCCTTCCCGCCGACACCACGGGTGCCGCGCCGGCGCAGCAGGAGTACATCGACCAGTTGCACCGCAACGCCGACCTGCAGTTCGGCGCCGACCTGATCACCGGCGGCATCGAGGAGCTGAAGACGGCCATCCGCTCCGCGCTGGAAGCGATCGAGACGAAGTCGGACGTCGCGGCGAAGCCGTCCGAGAAGCTCGTCTACCTCCTCTGCGACCCGCGCGACCGCAAGGCCACCGTGCCGCTGGTGAAGTCCCTGCGCGATCGCGGCGCGAACGTCGAGCTGACCGTCTTCACCGGCGACGCCGCCGAGGTGCGCAAGGCGAACGAGGAGCTGATGATGAGCGCCGACGCCATCGTCCTCTTCTACGGGATGGGCGACGACGCGTGGAAGTATCACCAGCAGAACGAAATGAAGAAGGTGCGCGGCGCGCGGCGCGAGAAGCCGCCGCTGATGTACACCTATCTCGCCGGGCCCGCCGGCGACGACAAGCAATTCGTGGCCGACACGGAGAAGAACGTCATCGACGGCCGCGAGGCCTTCGCGGAGGAGTCGCTGAAGCCGCTCGCCAGCGCACTCGGCCTGTGACCGTGACGAATCCCTTCCCCGGCTTGCGGCCGTTCGCCGAGGATGAAGAGCATCTCTTCTTCGGACGCGAGGCGCAGGTCGACTCGATGGTCGACAAGCTCGCCGCGACGCGCTTCCTCGCCGTGGTCGGCACCTCGGGATCGGGCAAGTCGTCGCTGGTGAACTGCGGCCTTCGCCCGGCGCTGCATCGCGGCAACATGGCCAGCGCCGGCACGTCGTGGCGGATGGCGCAATTCCGCCCGGGCAATCATCCGATCGCGGCGATGGCCGCGGCGCTGGCCAAGCCGGGCGTGCTCTACGCCGCGGCGCCGCCGGGGCCGTTCACGCTGGCGGAGATCGTCGAGTCCAGCCTGCGCCTGAGCAAGCTCGGGCTGCTCGACGTCTTCGACCAGGCGCGCCTGCCGGAAGGCGTCAACCTGCTGGTGGTGGCGGACCAGTTCGAGGAGCTGTTCCGCTACAACCAGGTCGGCGCCGCCGCCGGCGACGCGCCGCCCGAGATCAACGACGAGGCGATCGCCTTCGTCAACCTGCTGCTGGCGGCGCGCGACGAGCCGTCGCGCATCTACGTCGTCCTGACCATGCGCTCCGACTTCCTCGGCGAATGCGCGCAGTTCTACGGACTGCCGGAGGCGATCAACCACGGCCAGTACCTCGTGCCGCGGATGACGCGCGACGAGCGCCGCCGCGCCATCGCCGGGCCGGTGGGCGTCGAAGAGGCGGACATCGATCCGGCCCTGCTGACGCGGCTGGTCAACGACGTCGGCAGCAACCCCGACCAGCTCTCCATCCTGCAGCACGCGCTGAACCGCACCTGGGCGCGCTGGGAGAAGGACGAGGCGCGCGGCCCGCTCGCGCTGACGCACTACGAAGCCATCGGCACGATGGCGCACGCGCTCGACCAGCACGCCGAGAAGGCGTACGTCGAGCTGACCACGGAGCGCGAGCGGCAGATCTGCGAGAAGCTCTTCAAGGCGCTGACCGACAAGGCGACCGACGCGCGCGGCGTGCGCCGCCCGACCGGCGTGGCCACGCTGCTCAACCTCACCGGCGCCACGCTCGAGGAGCTGACGCGCGTGGTCGACGTCTTCCGCAAGCCGAGCCGCTCGTTCCTCATGCCGCCCGCCGGCGAGGCGCTGGCGCCCGAGACCATCGTCGACATCTCGCACGAGAGCCTGATGCGCGTCTGGGAGCGCCTGCGCGGCTGGGCGGACGACGAGGCGCGCTCCGCCGCGACCTACCGGCGCCTGAGCGAGACCGCCGCGCTGTACGCCGAAGGACGGGCCAGCCTCTGGCGCGGCGCCGACCTGGACGAAGGGCTGGCGTGGCGCAACCGCGCGCAGCCGGTGGCGACGTGGGCGGAGCGCTACGCGCCGGGGTTCGACCGCGCGATGTCGTTCCTGGAGGAGAGCGTCGCCGCGCGCGACGCGGAGCGGAAGCACGAGATCGACCAGCGCATCAAGAAGGAGCGCGATCAGAAGCGCAACGTGATGGTGACGGCGTCGCTCGCCGTGATCATCGTGATCCTCGTGGCCTCACTCGCGCTGCAGCGGAAGGAACGCGAAAAGGACGCGGCGGAGCAGCAGGCGGTCAAGAACCTGTTCGCCGAGACGACCCAGACCACCGACGCCGTGAAGGTCGAGCAGAGCTTCGACGCGCTGGAACAGATCTCGACGCTGACCGCCACCGTCGCGCCTCAGGAGAATTCCGACGTGACCGTCGAGTACTTCCTGAAGCCCGCCGACAGCCAGAAGCTGCCGGACGCGCTGAAGGCGCTCGGATTCACCGTCACCTTTCGCGATGCGAACAACCCGATGCCGACCAACTGCCTTTGGTACGGGTCGAACATCACCGACGACGAGGCGAAGCTGGTGGCCTACGCCATCATCCGCGCGGGGATCGACCTGCGCGCCATCGAGCCGCGCCGGCGAGGCGGGCCCCGCAGCATTCAGGTCGGCCACTCAGCGGCCTTCCAATCGTTCCCGCCGTTCACCGTCGACGAGATCAAGTCGAAACCGCTGCCGGAACTGCGGCGGGCGCTGAACGCGACTACGCCGAATTCCTGATCGGCGTGAGGCGCCGGAAACGGTGCCGCCCGTCCGTCTAAGACGTATACTTACGGCATTCCGAAAATCAGGAGCGGGAAGGGGGCAATGAGCTTCGAGCACGACGCCTTCATCAGCTACTCGCACGTAGACAACAAGCCGCTTTTGAAAAAGAAGGACGGCTGGGTCACGGTCTTCGACTATGCGCTGACTCGCATCCTCAATGGATTCCTGCGCAAGAAGGTCAGTGTGTGGCGCGATCCCAAGATCAAGGGGAATGACGACTTCACGAAGGAAATCGTCTGCAGGCTGCCGAAAGCGGCGGTCCTCATCTCCATCGTCTCGCCCCCATACGTGCAGTCGGAGTGGGCCGCCAAGGAGCTCCTCGGCTTTTACGAGGCCGCCGTACAGAACCACGGCCTCACGATCGGCGAGAAGTCGCGCATCTTCAAGGTCCTGAAATCCCCTATCGAGAAAGAAGATCCGTTCCCCCCGCCCGTCGGCGAGGAGATGAACAGGTCACTGGGATACCCCTTCTACCGCCTGGACGAAGAAACCGAAAAGCTGGAGGTCTACGATCCCGTCTACGGGGAGGAGGCGGAGAAGAAGTTTCTCGCGCGCGTGAACGAGCTGGCGTGGGACATGACTCTGTTGATCCAGAAGCTCGCCGGCGTCATCACGGCAAAGCCAAAGCCGGCGGTCTATCTCGCCGAGTGTGCGCGCGACCGACGGGAGGCTCGCAGCCTCATCGCCGCGGAGCTCAAGCGGTCCGGCTACGACATCCTCCCCGAACGCGATCTCCCTCGGGAAGAGGCGGCGTTCAATGCGGAAGTGGAGCGCCTTCTCGCCAAGTGCGTCCTCTCCGTTCACCTGATCGGCAGCGGCTACGGCGAAGGCCTGGACGGCTTGACCGACAAGTCCCGAGTGATCCTGCAGAACGAGATCGCCGTGCGCGTGGCCAGAAACGGCGATCTGAAGCGGATCATCTCGCTGCCGGCCGAAACGCGCGGCGCCAACCCCGCGCAACAGGCCTTCATCGACGCGCTGCACAGCGACGCCGACCTGCAGTTCGGCGCCGACATCATCCCAGGCGGCACCGAAGAGCTGAAAAGCACGATCGCCACGGCGCTGCAGAAGCTGGAAGAAGGCGCGGAGAAACCGGCGGCGCAGCCGAACCCGGCGGAGACGCTCGTCTACGTCCTCTGCGATTCCCGCGATCTGAACGCCGACCCGAACGCCACGGTGCCCCTGGTGAAGGCGTTGCGCGAGCGCGGCGCGCGCGTGGAGTTGACCAAATTCGACGGCGAAGCAGCGAAGGTACGCGAGGCCAATCAGGAACTGATGATGAACGCGGACACCGTCGTCCTCTTCTACGGCGCGGGCGATGAAACGTGGAAGTACTTCCAACTGCGAGAGATCATCAAGATGCGCGGACTGGGACGGGAGACGCCCCCGCGGACGCGCATCTATCTTTCGAGACCGTTCACGCCCGAGAAGGAATTGCTCCTGCAGACCGACAAGAGCGCCATCGACGGCCGCAACGGACTTTCCGACCAGGCGCTGGCGTCGCTGCTGGGCGATTGAGCGTATGAGCACCGTATTGCTGCAGCCTCTGTACGGAACGGATGTCGGCAATCCCTTTCCCGGCCTGCGGCCGTTCACCGAGCAGGAAGAGCACCTCTTCTTCGGCCGCGAGACTCAAGTCGACGCGCTGATCGACAAGCTGGCGGCGACGCACTTTCTGACCGTGGTCGGGACGTCGGGATCGGGGAAATCGTCGCTGGTGAACTGCGGTCTCCGCCCCGCGCTGCACCGCGGCGTCATGGCGCGCGCCGGCTCGATGTGGCGGATGGCGCAGTTCCGCCCCGGCAATCATCCGATCGCGGCGATGGCGGCGGCATTGGCCGAGCCGGGCGTCCTGTATGACACGGTGCCGGTTGGGCCGTTCCCGATGAAGGAGATCATCGAGTCCAGCCTGCGGATGAGCAAGCTCGGACTGTTCGACGCCGTGGCGCAGGCGCAACTGCCCGAAAACACGAACCTGCTGATCGTCGCCGACCAGTTCGAAGAGCTCTTTCGCTTTCAACAGGTGGGGACGACGCCCGGCGACACCGCCATCGTCGTCAGCGAAGAGGCCATAGCCTTCGTCAACCTGCTGCTGCAGGTCCGCGATCACCCCGCGGCCCGCATCTACGTCGTGCTGACCATGCGCTCGGACTTCCTCGGCGAATGCGCGCAGTTCTACGGCCTCCCCGAGGCGGTCAACCAGGGCCAGTACCTCGTGCCGCGCATGACGCGCGACGAGCGGCGCAAGGCGATCGAAGGCCCGGTGCGGGTGGGAGGCGCCACCATCGAACCGGTTCTGCTCACGCGCCTGGTCAACGACGTCGGCGCCAACCCCGATCAGCTTTCCATCCTGCAGCACGCGCTGAACCGCACGTGGGCGCGCTGGCGCAAGGACGAGAATGCCGGGCCGCTGACGCTGCAGCATTACAACGACATCGGGACCATGGCCCATGCGCTCGACAAGCACGCGGAGAAGGCGTACGGCCAGATCACGGATCTTCACGAGCGGCAGATCTGCGAGACGTTGTTCAAAGCACTGACGGATAAGGCGACCGATGCGCGCGGGGTGCGCCGCCCCACGAACGTGAAGACGCTGCTGCACCTCACCGGCGCCAACCTCAAGAAGCTCACGCGCGTGGTGGACGTCTTCCGTAAGAAGAGCCGGTCGTTTCTCATGCCTCCCATCGAGGAGGCGCTCACGCCGGACACGGTCATCGACATCTCGCACGAGAGCCTCATGCGCGTGTGGGACCGCCTGCGCAACTGGGCGGACGAGGAGGCGCTCTCCGCCGGCACCTACCGCCGCCTTTCGGAGAGCGCGGCGCTGTGGGCGAAGGGGAAAGCGAGCTTCTGGGCCAACCGCGACCTCCAGTACGCCCTCGCCTGGCGCGAGGAGCGGAAGCCCGATGCGGTCTGGGCGGAGCGTTATGCGCCGGGATTCGCGGAGACGATGGAGTTCCTCGACCGCAGCGCCGAGGAGAATAAAGCGAAACTGCAGCGCGAGGCGCGGAAGGAAAAGAACACCGAGCGGTTGATCACCTGGCTCTTGGCGGCGCTGCTGGTGACCATCATCAGCGGGATATCCATCTACAAACAGAAGGACGCCCTCGAGAACCAAACCGCCGCCCTCAAGCGCGAGAAGAATCAACTCGCCGAGACGGCAAAGCTGGCCAGGCAGCTGGCAGGATCGAAGCTCCTCACCGCCCAGTCATACGCCGCCGCGCCGATCGATCCTCGCGACACCTCCAAGGTCAACTCCAGCGTCGCGGCCGCCGCCACTCTCTCCGCCATCACGGCCAAGGCACCGACGCCGGTCTCGAGCGTGACCGTGAAGTACTACCGGAAATCGACCGACTCGGAGAAGCTCAAGACCGCGCTGGAGGAACTGGGATTCGACGTCACCGAGCCGCCGGCGCAGAACTCGCGCGAAACGAATTGCATCTGGTACGGCCCGGCGGTCAGCGAAAAGGACGTGAAGCTCGTCGCCTATGCCGTCATCCGCGCCGGCCTCAACCTGCAGGCCATTCAACTGAACCCCAGCGCCGAGCCGCGGTCGATTTCGGTCGGACACTCCTTCGCCTTCGGCGACCATGCGCCGTTCACCGCGGACGAGGTGACGCGCACCCCGCTTGCGCAGCTCAAGCGCTACGCCGCGAGCTCAAAGGAGAACGTCCGAGGGACGATCGCCACGCTCAATCCGACCGAACGCGAGGGGACGATCACCGGACCCGAGGGGCCGGTCTACTTCCGGTTCGTCTCGGACGAGGCCTTCAAGGTCGGCGACCCGGTGACGTTCACGATGTACAAGGGACCGACGCGGTTCTACGCGGAGAAAGTCACGCTCGCGCCCGCGGAGCCGCCGCCGGCGACGCAGACCGCTCCGCCACCTTCGCCGCAGCCACCGGCGCCGGCTACGCGGACCTGATCGGCTTCGGCTTCCCCTGCTCGTCCACGTTCACGTACACCACCTGCGCCTCGGTCACCGTGACGTGGTGGCCGCCGCTGGCGATGGCGTCGACCACCACCTTCGTGGTGATCGACGTGTTGCCGATGCGCAGCGTCTCGGTCCAGAAGCTGACCAGGTCGCCGACATGCACCGGCTGGTGGAAGACGATCTTGTCCATCGACACGGTGAGCATCATCCCGCAGCCCTGGCGGCGCGCTTCGATCGCGCCGGCCTGGTCGATGTAGGAGAGGATCACGCCGCCGAAGATGGTGCCGTGCGCGTTGGTATCGCGCGGCATCATGAGCACGCGGATCGCCGGCTCGTTCCACTTCGGTAGAGGGGCGGTCACGCCCACCCCGAGACCGGGGTTGCGGGGTCTCGCGGTTGCGGGGTCTCGCGGTCACGCCCGCCCCGAGACCTCGAGACCGCGCAACTTCGAGACCGCGCAACCTCGATCACAGCGCCGCCTGCTGCGGCGCCTGCTGCTGCTTGAGCAGCTGTTCGTTGATGTCCACCGCGGCGTCCTTGCGCAGGCGCTGCAGGAGCGCCGTGCGGAGGTTGCGCGCCTCCTGCTGGCGGAGCATGTCGGCGTACGCGGTGCGGTTCTCGTCCACCGACTTCGAATCGACCTTCTTCTGCTCCAGCACCTGGAAGACCACCGCGCCCTCGGCCACCTGCACCGGGCCCTTCACCTCGCCGACGTTGGCGGCCATCGCCGCGTCGACCAGCGGCGTGGTGTCGCCGCTGAAGCCGCTGACGTAGCCCTGCCGCGTCACCGTGGTGTCGGACGTGGGGATGCCGACCTTGGTCGAGACCGCGTCGATGTTCGCGGCGGGCATCGCCTTGGCCAGCTGCGCGGCGGCCGACTGGCGCGCCTTCTCCATGCGCGCGTCGCTCTCGACCTTGGCGCGGATCTCGTCGAGGCCGGAGACGCCGGCGTTGCGCGCGCCGACCAGGAACGGGATGGCCGGGCCGCGCTGCGTGCCGATGATGTCGCCGACGTCGTTCGGCTTGGCGGAGAACGCCCACGCCGTCAGCGCCGGATTCTGGCCGATGCCGGGGATGGCGTCGTTCTTGGCGAACCAGAGCGTGTCGTTGGAGCTCACCTTGTCGTTGGCCAGCGCCGCGAACGCCGCGGCGGTGGCCGGCTTGGAGGTCTTCATCCGCGCCGCGATGCGCGTGATCTCGTCACGCGCCTGGTCCTTCGACATCTGCTCGGCGGTGGCCGAAGCGAGCATCGGCTGCACTTCCTCGAAGGAGCGGTAGCCGGCCGGGCGGCGCTCCACCACTTTCACGATGTGATAGCCGAACTCCGGCGAGCGGGCCATGTCGATGGTGTTCAGCGGGACGCTGAAGATCATCTTGTCGAACGGCTCGACGGTCGAGCCCTTGTCGACGAAGCCCATGTCGCCGCCCTTACCGGACGACGACGGGTCGCCCGAGCTCTCCTTGGCCAGCTTGGCGAAGTCGGCGCCGGCGCGGAGCTGCTTGACCAGCGCCTCGGCCTTGGCCTTCGCCGCGGCGTCGACCGCGGGCGCGGCGCCCTGCTCGGAGCGGATCAGGATGTGGAGGACGTGCGCCCCCTCGGGATGCTTGAAGTCTTCGTGCGACGCCTCGTAACGCTTGCGCAGTTCGGCCTCGGTCGGCACGATCTGCGAGCGCAGCCGGGCCAGGTCGGCCACCAGGTACTTCACCTGCCGCTGCTCGCCGTGGGTGTACTGCGCCTGATGCGTCCGGTAGTACTGCTCGACCTCGGCCGGCGTGACGCTGACGTTGGTCGTCTCGCGGCTCGCGGCGTAGAGGACGTACTTGATGCGGGCGTTCTCGGTCACGCGGCGGTACTCGGTCTCGACGGCCTTCGGCGAGATGACGAGCGAGTTCGACATCGCGCTCTCCATCTTCTGGAGCGTGATCTCGCGCGCCAGCTCATCCTCGAACTCCGCCGGCGACTGGTAGCCGAGCGAGCCGGTGACGTAGCGGGTGTAGAGCTCGTTGCCGATGAACTTGCCGTCGGGGTTGAGGGTCGGGATCTGGAGGATGCGGGCGCGGACTTCCTCGGGCGTCGCGCCGAGGTGGAGGCGACGCGCTTCCTGGAGGAGCAGCTTCTGGTCGACCAGCGAGTCGAGGACCTGCTTGGGCAGGCCCATGCTGGCGATCATCTCCTGCGTGAGCGGCTGCCGGTACATCTGCTCGTAGTTTTTCTCGGTGTAGTAGAGGGCGCGATCGTACTCGCGGAAGGAGATCGTCTCGCCGTTGACGCGGGCAGCGTAGGCGCGGGTATCCTGGTCGCTGTTCTGGCGCGGGCCGCCGAGGCCCATGTCGACGTAAACGAATCCGACGATGAAGGCAGCCACGACGGCCAGAAGGGCCCACTTCAGCTGCTGAAAGTTGTCGCGCATCAATTTGAGCATGGGAAAAGCCTCTGTCTTGTCTGATTGGGTGCGACCGCGGCGCGGGGAACCACCGAGGCCTGCCGATCGCGGTTATCCGTAAAAAACGCGGCAGTTTAGCTATTCCCTTTGCGATGCGCAAACTGCCGGAAGGACGGGCGGCGCGCCGCACACCCGTCCAGGTTCCTCGCTACGCTCGGAATGACGAGCGGAAGATGTTATAAATCATCGACTTCGTTCGATGGCTAAGAAAAAGAAGGTCGCCGGCGCCGACATCGATTGGTACCTGATCTCCATCGATCGGCTCAAGCAGATCGGCCTGGTCATCCTTCTTCTTCTCCTCGGCCTGGGCGGCTGGTGGTACTTTTCGAACCAGAAACGGAACCCGCGGAGCGCCGCCGAGTCCGCCATCGCCGAGGCGCGCCAGGCCATCAACTCCCTGGCGGCGTCGAAGGACTTCAACCAGCACCGCAACGAGTTCGACCGCGCCCAGCGCAAGCTCGATCAGGCGGCGACGCTGCTGGCCTCCGCCAAATACCCCGAGGCGGAAGGCGCCGCGGTGGAGTCGCAGACCATCAGCCGCGCGGCGATCAGCGGGGCGGGCGGCAGCGAGAGCGACGCGCAGTTCCTGACGGTCGAGGGCGACGTGCAGTTCCAGAAGTCGTCCGCCGGCGACTGGAAGCCGGCCGAGTCGCGCACGCCGCTCTTCAACGGCGACTGGGTGAAGACCGGCGACCGCGCTTCCGCCGAGCTCATCTTCTCCAACGGCTCGCTCTACACCGTCGGGCCCGGCGCGCTGCTCGAGATCTACTCGCAGTTCAACCCGGCCACCAGCAAGAAGAGCAACCTGGTGCAGATGCAGATCGGCTCGATCGAGGTGGCCACCACCGACGACCAGTCGACCGTCCGCACGCCCGGCAGCCAGATCACCATCGACTCCGACTCCACCGCGCAGGTCGGCGTCGACCAGAAGAGGCTGACCGCGGTGGTCACCGAGAAAGGCTCGGCCTCGGTCGCGCCGACCGCCGGCGGCCAGGCGGTGAAGGTGGCCAGCGGCGAGAAGGTGGTGGCCAGTCCGGAAGGCTCGCTCTCACCCGTTAAAAAGCTGCTGATGCCGCCCGTGCTCAAGGAGCCGAGCGACAACCACCCGATCACGCTCGGGGAGTCGCAGACGAACTTCGTCTGGGAGGCGGTGCCCGGCGCTACCGGCTACCTCTTCCAGGTCTCGCGCTCGCGGCTCTTCACCTCGCTGGAGATCAACTCCAGGCGGTAGAAGACGACGGCGGCGGCGAAGGTGACGGCCGAGGGGACGTTCTACTGGCGCGTCGCCTCGGTGGGGGCGGACGGCGACGTCGGCCCGTTCTCGAACGCCTACCACTTCCGGGTGGGCGGCGGGGGGCGGGACTCGGGGCAGGGGAACGTCGACGCGCCGGCGCCGTCGCTGACGCTGAAGAAGCCCTATCCCATCGGCGGACCGTTCTACATGATCGAAGGGACGACCAATCCCGGCGCGACGGTGACCATCAATGATGAGGATGTGGAGGTGGAGTCGAACGGCCACTTCAAGAAGCTGGTGAGCTTCAACAAGATCGGCCGGAACGCGGTGGTGGTGAAAGCGATCAACGCCGCGGGGAAACCGACGGTACAATCGGTTTCCGTGGTAGTCGAAGAATAGGCGAGCAGGTTGCAGCGAGCTGCGGGCAGGTGGCTCGCTTCCTGCTCGCTGTTCCCTGCCAACTGCTCGCTAAAAAGGAACAATCAACCGAATGGCTGTGAAATCACTCCTCTCGATGTTCTCGAACGATCTGGCGATCGATCTGGGGACAGCGAACACGCTGGTGTACGCGAAGAACAAAGGGATCGTCGTGCGCGAGCCGTCGATCGTGGCCGTCAACAAGATCAACAACAACGTCGAGGCGGTCGGCAAGGAAGCGAAGGAAATGCTCGGGCGGACGCCCGGCAACATCGTCGCCATCCGTCCGATGAAGGACGGCGTCATCGCCGACTTCGAAGTGACGGAGAAGATGATCAAGTACTTCATCGAGAAGGCGCACGGGCGCCGCTTCCTGGTGAAGCCGCGCATCGTCATCTCCGTCCCCTCCGAGATCACGCAGGTGGAGAAGCGCGCGGTGAAGGACTCCGCCCTCCGCGCCGGCGCCACCGAGGTCTACCTGATCGAGCAGGCCATGGCGGCGGCGATCGGCGCCGGGCTGCCGATCACCGACCCGACCGGCAACATGATCGTCGACATCGGCGGCGGCACCACGGACGTGGCGGTCATCTCGCTGGCCGGCATCGTCTACTCGCGCTCGGTGCGCGTGGCCGGCAACGAGATGGACGACGCGATCATTCAGTACATCAAGCGCAAGTACAACCTCCTCATCGGCGAGCGCACGGCCGAGCAGATCAAGATGGAGATCGGCTCCGCCTTCCCGCTGGACGAAGAGATGACCATGGAGATCAAGGGGCGCGACCTGGTGGAGGGCGTGCCCAAGACGCTGGTGGTCAGCGACGAGGAGATCCGGGAGGCGCTGTCGGAAACGGTTGCCACCATCGTCGAGGCGGTGCGCGTGGCGCTGGAGCGGACGCCCCCCGAGCTGTCGGCCGACATCATGGACAAGGGCATCATCATCGCCGGCGGCGGCTCGATGCTGAAGAACCTCGACAAGCGCCTGCGCGAGGAGACCGGCCTCCCGGTCACGCTGGCCGAAGACCCGCTGGCCTGCGTGGCGCTGGGAACGGGGCAGATGTTGACGGACTTCAATTTGCTTCGAAAGATATCGATTGAGTAGCGGGCAGGGTGCAGCGAGCAGCGAGCAGGTTTGCTCTTCCTGCTCGCCGCTCGCTGCAAGCTGCTCGCTGGCGTAAATTCTGCTCATTGCGAAAAGCCGTAAATGCCTGTCCCTGTTGACGTCATCCCCCGCCGTCCGACGCTGCTGCTCATCGTCGTCCTCTCGCTGCTGTTCGTGCTCATGAGCCTCAGCAGCCGGACGAGCTATGTCGGCGAGACGCGCACGATGTTCGAGCGCAGCGTGATGACCATCTTCGCCCCGGTGCCGAAGACGGTGAACTGGGTCGGCTCCACCGCCGCGGACATGTACCACGGCTACCTCGACATGCGCCGCTCGGTGAAGGAAAACCTCGAGCTGCGACGCAAGGTCGACCAGCTCACCACCGAGAACCTCCGGCTGCGCCAGGGCGAGGGCGACATGCGCCGCCTCCGCAGCCTGCTCTCCTATTCGGAGCAGTTCACCATGCCCACCAGCATGGCCGAGGCGATCATGCTGGACCTCTCCAGCCGCTTCAAATCGATCGTCGTCGACCGCGGCTCGAGCACCGGCGTCGACGTCGACGACGCGGTGGTCAACGCCAATGGCCTGATCGGCCGCGTGGTGCTGACCACCAAGGACATGGCCAAGGTGCAGCTGATCACCGACAGCAACGCCTCGGTCGGCGTGCTGATCGAGCGGACGCGGCGGCAGGGGGTGCTCCGCGGCGACGGCGGCGGCGGCGCGCAGCTCTTCGACATCCCGTCGCTGGCCGACGTCCGGCCCGGCGACCGCATCATCAGCGCAGGCATCGACGGCATCTATCCGAAAGGCATCCCCGTCGGCGTGGTGACCAAGGCGGAGAAGGGGCAGGATCTGTTCAAGACCATCGCAGTGAAACCGACGGTCGACTTCGGGTCGATCGAGGAAGTGATCGTGCTGCACACCCGCAAAGTCCCCGGGCAGATCGCGAGGTACACACCTTGAGGTGGCTTCGCTTCGCCGTCGGTCTGATCATCGCCCTGACCCTGCACTCGCTGCTCAACAGCTTCTTCCCCAACGCCCTGGCGTTCTTCAATCCGTACGTGATCCTGGTCGTCTACTACTCGATGGGCGGCAACGTCTTCGGCGCCATCATCGCCGGCGTGGTGGCCGGCCTGGTGCAGGACGCCTTCTCCGGCGCGATCTTCGGCCTGCACGCCTTCTCGCTCACCGTCTGCGCCTACGCCGTGGCGTACGTCAACTCGCGCCTCTCGCTTCGAGGGACGGTGGCCTTCGGCGCCTGCCTGATCGGCGCGGTCATCGCGAACGAGCTCGTCATTTACATCCTGGTGAACATTCTGCTGAAGCAGAAGATCCAGTTCTTCGAACAGGGGATGATCTTCAAGGCGTTCTTCACCTGTCTGTTCGGGATGCTGGTGTATCAGTTGCTCACGCTGTTCTTGAGGGAGGAACCGATTGAAGCCACTCGCCGCCCGGCAGGCTGGTAAGTCCTGAGTGCCGCGTCCTGCGTCCTGACAAGAACCACGCGGGACGCAGGACGCAGCACTCAGGACCCCAACCATGCGCGTTTATAGAGACGATCAGAAGTTCCTGACTTTCCGCATCAACGCGGTCCTCTGGGGGATCGTGGTCGTCTTCGTCTTCCTGGCCGGATCGTTCTGGTTCGTGCAGGGGGTGCAGGCCGAGAAGTACCGCGGACTGTCGGACGCCAACGCGACGCGCCCCATCACCATCCCGGCCAAGCGCGGGCTGATCCTCGACCGCACGGGACAGAAGATCCTGGCCGACAACCAGCCCTCGTATCGCCTGTCGGTCGACCGGGTGATCATGCGCCCGCTGCTCAAGGCGGACGCCAATCACCGGCCGAAGCTGATCGTCTATCTCTCGGAAGTGCTCGCCGTCCCGCCGCAGGAAGTGGAAGCGCGGTTCGAAAAAGGAAAAGCCGTCCCCTCGGCGCAGCCGATGGTGATCGCCGAGGACCTGGCCATGCCGCAGGTGGCGTCGCTGCAGGCGCAGGCGCTCACCTTCCCCGAGCTGAACGTCGAGCCGGTGCAGCGCCGCAACTATCCGTACGCCACCATGGCGGCGCACGTCCTCGGCTTCATCGGCGAAGTCTCGGAAAAGGACCTCGGCACGCACAAGGACATGCGGCAGGGCGACCTGATCGGCAAGCGCGGCGTGGAGATGATGTACGACGAGTACCTGCGCGGCCGCGACGGCACGCAGTTCTGGGAGTACGACAGCCACGGGCGCCGCCTGGCCGAACTGCGCACGTCGCGGCAGGAAGCGCAGGCCGGCGACAACGTCTACCTGACCATCGACTTCGACCTGCAGCGCCGCGCGGAGCAGTACTTCATCGAGAACGAGTTCGTCGGCGCCGCCGTGGCGCTCGACCCGCGCAACGGCGAGGTGCTGGCCATGGTCTCCTCGCCGGTCTTCAACCCGAACGTCTACTCCCGGCGCTTCACCCCCGAGGTGTGGCGGACCATCTCGTCCAACCCGTTCAAGGTCGAGCTGAACCGCGCCATCCAGGGCCTCTACTCGCCGGGATCGGTCTTCAAGACGGTCATGGCCATGGCCGGACTCTCCGACCACGCCATCGACACCAACACCACCTTCAGCTGCGGCGGCAGCGGCGTCTTCTTCGGCCGCCGGTTCCGCTGCTGGCGCCGCGAGGGCCACGGCGCGGTGGCGGTGGCCAACGCGCTGAAGGTCTCCTGCGACATCTTCTTCTACAGCACCGGCGCGCGGCTGGGCGTCGACAAGATCAACGAGTACGCGCACAACCTCACCTTCGGCGAGATCTCCAAGATCGACCTCGACGGCGAGAAGGCCGGCCTGGTCCCCTCGACCAAGTGGGCCTCCGAGAAACAGCACCGCAAGTGGTATCCGTCGGAGACGATCTCCGTGGCCATCGGCCAGGGACCGCTGATCGTCACGCCGCTGCAGGTGGCGAACATGATGGCCGCCATCGCCAACGGCGGCACCGTCTACCGCCCGCACGTGGTGAAGATGATCGAGAAGGTCAAGCCGGACGGCAGCGTCGAGCGGCTGCAGGTGGCCAGCGAGGTGCTGCACAAGTTCCCGCTGGCGCCGCCGGCGCTGAAGACGGTCAAGCTGGGCCTCTGGAAAGTGGTCAACGAGGAAGGCGGCACCGGCGGCAACTCGCGCATCACCGGGCTGAACGTGGCGGGCAAGACCGGCACGGTGCAGGTCATCGCGCAGCACGGATGGGTCAAGGCCGAAGGGCTGCCGTTCCGCGACCGCGACCACGCCTGGTTCGCGTCGTACGCGCCGGGCGGACCGGACGACACGCCGCAGATGGTGGTGGTGGTCTTCGTCGAGCACGGCGGCCACGGCGGCGTCGACGCCGCGCCGCTGGCTCAGCTGCTCTACCAGTCGCGCTTCCGCTCGCAGGTGGCGAACGCCAACCTCGACCTGAGCAACCCCGAGACGCTCGAGGCGATCAAGGAAGGCGAAGCGCCGAAGCCGGGACAGGTACCGAAGGCGCCGCCGGTGCCACCGGGCACGGGACACTGATCGATCGATGCTGCCCGCCGCGCGTACACGGACCTTTGCGAACCTCGACCTGAACTTCCTCGGGACGGCGCTGGTCATCGCCGCCATCGGCTGCATGATGATCTACAGCGCGACGTACTTCAGCGATCCCGCGCTGTCGCTGGTCCGCCGCCAGATCATCTGGGTGGCCATCGGCATCGCCCTGATGGTCGTCTTCATCTTCGTCGACTACCACGTCTTCTTCGACATCGCGCCGATCCTCTACGGCATCGGCCTGCTGCTGCTGGCCTACCTCGTCGTCTTCGGGCGCCTCACCGCCAACATCAAGGGATGGATCCACATAGGAGGGTTCCAGTTCCAGCCGTCGGAGTTCACCAAGATCTTCACGGCGCTGATGCTGGCGAAGTTCTTCGACTCGAACGAGCGCGCCTACCTGAACCTCCGCACCTTCCTGCACGTCATGGCCATCATCGGCGCGCCGGTGGGGCTGATCCTGCTGCAGCCGGACTTCGGCACCGCGGCGTCGTTCCTCCCGCTGGTGGCGGTGGCGATGTTCTTCGGCGGCATCCGCTGGCGCGTCTGGGTGGTGATGATCGTCCTCGCCCTGCTGGTGGCCGGCGTCGGCTGGGGGACGCTGCAGACGTACCAGAAGGAGCGCGTCCTTACCTTCCTCGACCCGAACCGCGACCCGCTCGGCCGCGGCTACCAGGTCATGCAGGCCAAGATCGCCATCGGCTCCGGCGGCATCCACGGCAAGGGCTTCCGCAACGGCACGCAGGGGAAGCTCGGCTTCATCCCGGCGCGGCACACCGACTTCATCTTCTCCGTCCTCGGCGAGGAATGGGGCTTCATCGGCGTGGTGATCGTGCTGGGGCTCTACCTCTTCCTCGTCATGCAGGCCCTGACCTTCGCCAAGCACGCACGTGACCGGGGAGGCACGTTCCTCGTCATCTGCCTTGTCTCGTTCTTCATCTTCCACATCTTCATCAATGTGGCGATGCAGATCGGGCTGCTGCCGACGACGGGAATCCCGCTGCCGCTGATGTCGTACGGCGGCTCGGCGATCATGATGTTCCTCATCGCCATCGGGCTGATGCTGAACGTCGACATGCGCCGCTTCGTCAACGAGTGACACCGTCACCCTGAGCGGCAGCGAAGGGTCTCCGCGGCGGAGATCCTTCGCTTCGCTCAGGATGACGGCTAGAGCGACTTCAGGAAGGCCAGCAGTTTCGCGCGGTCGGCGGCGCTGAGCGCGACGAACCTGTCGCGCGCGGCGCGCGCCTGGCCGTCGTGAGCGTTGATCGCCTCTTCCACGCTGGTGGTGCGGCCGTCGTGCAGCAGCGTGGTGACCATGCGCATCCCCCACAGCGGCGCGGTGCGCATCTCGCGTCCGGTCGCCGAGCCCTGCTCGATGCCGTCGCCGAGCGCGCCCATGTCGTGGAGCAGGAAGTCGGAGTAGGGGTGGTAGGTCACGCGGTCGAAGACCGGGTTCGCGCTCGCGCCGGTCTGCAGCGTGGCGACGTGGCAGGCGTTGCAGCCGGCGAGGTTGAAGACCGCTTCGCCGGCCGCGGCGTCGGCGCTGACGGCGCCGCGCGGCGGCGGCGCGAGGTAAGTCATGTAGTCGGTCAGCGCCTTCACCCCCTCGCCGCCGTCGTTGAGGCTGGGGCGCGGGTTGAACTCGAGCTCGGCGCAGTTGCCCGAGGGGCAGTTCTCGTTCGGGAAGCCGGGGTTGGTGATGCCCATCTCGTTGAGGTAGGCCTCGCCGGAGAACTGGAAGAGCGTCGGGTTCTGCGCTTTCCAGCCGAACTTGCCGACGGTCTTCGTTCCCGCCGCGGCGTTGTCCACCATGTGCACGCGGCCGGCGGTGCCGTCGCCGCGCGCGGCCTGCTCCGCGGCGAGCGCGACGAACGTGGCGTCGGGCGTGGCGTCGATCAGCCCCAAGCCGAAGACGGGCGTGGAGCGGCGGAGCGCGACGATGGTGGCGGCGGCCGGCACCAGCTCCGGCCCGTACTTGAAGCTCACCCCGTCCAGGCCGCCGATGGCGCGCGCCTGCAGCAGCGAGCCGCCGAATTGCGTGAGCGGGTCGAACTTGCCGTTGTTCATCGTCCCGATGCGCGTCACGCGGCGCTCGCTGCCGCCGCCGATGGCCGGCGCGAGGTGGCATTCGCCGCAGGCCAGGCTGTTGAAGACCGGCCCCAATCCCGTCTCCACGCTTTCGCGCTGCTCGAACTCCACCTTCCCCGCGGCGAACAGCGCGCGCTCGGCCACGGTGGAGCGGGCGTACGGGTCGCCGAACGGCGGCACCGGAACCGGCCGCGGGCCGGGACCGACCGCGCGGACGCGCTGCGCGACCACGGCACAGGGAGGAAGCGCGCAAAGCAGCGCGATTGCGACGAGGCGTTTCATCGAGGGACCTGGAGTCCGATGATGATACTCCTGCCGCTCACCGCCGCCACTTCTGGATGTCCCGCCGCTCCTTCTTGGTCGGGCGGCCGGCGCCGCGGTCGCGGTAGACGGCCGTCTCGCGCGGGAGGGGCGGCGGGCTCTGGTCCTCGTACATGGTGCGCGCCGCCTCCTTCGACTGCTGGCCCGGCGGGACGGCGCGGACGACGAACTTGCGCAGCGTCTCGCCGGCGAACCACTCGATGACGTCGCCCTCGCGCACGGGCGAGGCGGGCTTCACGCGCTGCCCGTTCACCTTCACGATCCCGCCGCGGATGGCCTCGGTGGCCTCGGTGCGGTGCTTGAAGAGGCAGACGTGCTTGAGCCAGAGGTCGATGCGGTGTCGTTCGTCCATGATTCGCAGGGGCTTATAATCGCCGGCATGATTAAAGCCGATATCGTCAACAAGGTTGCCGAGGTGTCGGAGATTTCGCGCGTCAAGGCGGCGCAGGCCGTCGACACCGTCATCGAAGGTCTCCGCAACGCGCTGGCCCGCGGGCAGCGCATCGAGCTTCGCGGCTTCGGCGTCTTCCAGGTCAAGCAGCGGAAGAAGGGAATCGGCCGCAATCCGAAGACCGGCGTGGAAGTGAAGATCCCGCCCGGGAACACCATCCGCTTCAAGCCGGGGAAGGAACTGCGGAACCTTCTCTAGCGTGACGACAAACGGCCAGACGGTCCTCGTCCTCGACTTCGGCTCGCAGTACACGCAGCTCATCGCCCGGCGCGTCCGCGAGCAGAAGGTCTATTCCGTCGTCCATCCCTTCGACTTCCCCGTCGACAAGATCCGCGAGCTCGCGCCGAAGGCCATCATCTTCTCCGGAGGCCCGCAGTCGGTGTACGGCGAGTCGGCGCCCATCTGCTCGCGCGAAGTGCTGGAGCTCGGCCTCCCCGTCCTGACCATCTGCTATGGGATGCAGCTCGCGGCCTATCTGCTGGACGGCCGCGTGGAAGCGGCGTCGGAACGCGAGTACGGCCGCGCTGAGATCGAGGTGATCGAGGATTCGCCGCTCTTCGCCGGCACGCCGCGCAACCAGGCGGTGTGGGCCAGCCACGGAGACCGCATCGTGCAGGCGCCGCCGGGGTTCCGGGTCACCGCGCGCTCGGACAACGCGCCGATCAGCGCTTTCGACAACCTCGAGCGTCGCTGCTTCGGCATCCTCTTCCATCCCGAGGTCACGCATTCCGAGGCGGGGACGCAGATCCTGCGTAACTTCCTGTTCGACATCGCCGGCTGCGAGCCGACCTGGGATCTCGGCGACTACCGCCGCCGCAAGGTGGAGGAGATTCGCGCCACGGCCGGCAGCAAGAAGGTGATCGCCGCGGTGAGCGGCGGCGTCGACTCCTCGGTCGCCGCGCTGCTGGTGGCCGAGGCGATCGGCGACCAGCTCACCGCGATCTTCGTCGACAACGGCGTGCTCCGCAAAAACGAGGCGATCCAGGTCGTCTCGCGCCTGAGCGAAGGCCTCGGCATGCACATCATCGCCGTCGATGCCCGCCAGCGCTTTTACGACAAGCTCGCCGGCGTCGAGGATCCCGAGACCAAGCGCAAGCGGATCGGCAACGAGTTCATCGCCATCTTCGAGGAAGAGGCCAAGCAGATCGCCGGCGCGGAGTTCCTGGTGCAGGGCACGCTCTACCCCGACGTCATCGAGTCGGTGTCGATCAAGGGACCGTCCGCGGTGATCAAGACGCACCACAACGTCGGCGGGCTTCCGGAGAAGATGGGGCTGAAGCTCATCGAGCCGGTGCGCGAGCTGTTCAAGGACGAAGTGCGCCAGCTCGGCATCGAGCTCGGGCTGGAGGAGGAGTTCGTCTGGCGCCATCCCTTCCCCGGCCCCGGGCTGGCGGTGCGGATCCTCGGCGAGGTGACCGCGGAGCGCGTGGAAGTCCTGCAGAACGCCGACGAGATCGTGATCGACGAGATCCGCCGCGCGGGTCTCTACCGGCGGGTCTCGCAGGCCTTCGCCGTTCTACTGCCTGTGCGAAGCGTCGGCGTGATGGGCGACGAGCGGACCTACGAGAACGTCGTCGCGGTTCGCGCCGTCTCCACCACCGACTTCATGACCGCCGACTGGTTCCGGATGCCGCACGAGGTCCTGGACCGCATCGCGCGCCGTATCGTCAATGAAGTCAGAGGGATCAACCGCGTGGTCTACGACATTTCGTCGAAGCCGCCCAGCACGATCGAGTGGGAGTAGTCCTACGATCAGCCGTTGACCCCACCCCTGGGTCAATCCGGGACTAGAGACTTTCTTTGTTAAGGCATGGACACATTTGGGTCTAGCGCCTATATTACGGTCAAATCCAACTCTGGCAGGTTGTCCGCAGTTCGTTGTCGGCGTATCCATTCACTCCGGTCCACAAAATCAAGAGGAGGCAGGCATGACCCATACCCGGGCTCGGGTTTTCATTCTTTTCACCATTCTGGCGATGACCATTTCGGTCGCGGCGTTCGCGGCCAAACCGGTCGTCGAGGTGACTCCCGCCACACTGAGCGAGGCCGCCGTCAGCGCGACCGCCGTGCAGTGGTCGGCGACAGGCAGCTTCGACCGCGTGGTGCTCACCGTGAGCGGTCCGGAGGGCTTCTCGTTCTCGAGAGAGTTCCCCGCCGGTTCCGCGCCGGTGTTCCGCGTGGCCGATCTCGGGGCGAAGGGGCCGGTCGACGGCGCCTACACCTGGGAACTGCGCGTGATTCCGCGCATCTCCGCCGACGTGAAGCGCAAACTGGCGCAGGCGCGTGACGCAGGCGCCGACGAGCTGGCCGCGCAGATCCAGGCGCAGGCTGGTCTCAACAAGACCATCAGCAACTCCGGCGGCTTCAACATCGCCAACGGCATGTTCATGGCCGGCGGCAACGAGTCCGGCATGGCCGGCGCCCGCAAGGTGGTCGGCAGCGGCCTCAATCTGACGCCGAAACCGCTCGACCAGGTCTACGCCGACGACGTCATCATCCAGGGCAGCGCCTGCGTCGGCCTGGACTGCGTCAACAACGAGAGCTTCGGCTTCGACACCATCCGCCTCAAAGAGAACAACACGCGCATCAAGTTCGACGACACGTCGACCACCGCCGGCTGCCCGGCCAACGACTGGCAGCTGACCGCCAACGATGCGTGCGGCGGCGCGAGCAAGTTCTCCATCGAAGACATCACCGGCTCCAAGGTGCCGTTCACGATCACCGCGGGCGCCTCGACGAACTCCATCTTCGTCGACAGCACCGGCCGCGTCGGCTTCCGCACCTCCACCCCGGTCCTCGACCTCCACGTGGCCACCAGCAACACGCCGGCCCTCCGCCTGGAGCAGAACAACAGCGGCGGCTTCACGGCCCAGACCTGGGACATCGGCGCGAACGAGGCGAACTTCTTCGTCCGCGACGTGACCGGCGGCTCCAAGCTGTCCTTCCGCATCCGCCCGGGCGCGCCGACCAGCTCCATCGACATCGCCGCCTCGGGCAACGTCGGCATCGGCACGGCCAGCCCGACCCAGAAGCTGCACGTGCTGAACAACGACAACTCGCAGGTGTTCGCCCTCGTCGATAACCCGAACACCGGCACCGCGGCCAACGCCACCATCCGCACCTCGTCGGATGCGGCGCAGTTCGACATCAAGTCGCACGCCGTCGCCCGCACCATCACCCGTTTCGGCGTGACCCTCGGCGGCTGGAACGAGCTGCTCGGCGTCACCGCCTCCAACGGCATCGTGATGGGTACCGAAGGCGCCGACCCGATGATCCTCGGCACCAATTCCACCGCCCGCATGACCTTCGGCGCCAGCGGCGGCGTGACGGTCAACGGCGACTTCACCGTCACCGGCGGCACCAAGAACTTCGCCATGGTCGATCCGGCCGACAGCAGCAAGGCCATCTACTACGCCGCTCTCGAGGGTCCGGAAGCCGGCACCTACTTCCGCGGCACGGCCAAGACCGTCAACGGCAAGGCCGTCATCACCCTCCCGGGCTACTTCGCCCGCATCACCGAGACCGAGAACATCACCGTGCAGCTCACCCCCAACGGCAAGTGGGGACAGATCTACGTCGCTTCCAAGTCCCCGGAACAGCTGGTCATCAAGAGCGCCGGCGACGACGAGATCGAGTTCGACTACTTCGTCCAGGGCGTCCGCAAGGGCTACACCGGATTCCAGGTCGAGCGCGAGCGCACCTTCCCGATCAGCAGCAACCAGTAACCAACCAGCAACGCTTCAAACAAGACGGCCGCCGGGCAACCGGCGGCCGTTCTGTTTTCGCGGCAAAAGAAAAACGGGGCGCGGCGTACTGCCGCGCCCCGTGAGCAGAGCTGGTGCCGGGTCCCTCTCCCCGCCACCCGTCGAGCATGCGGAGGGGCATGCTCGGGGACAGGCCGAAACCCGTCCCCCCACAACAACTAGTCACTCAAATTGCGAATCACCGTCGGAATATCGAGGTCATTGCCGAAATCGCTCGACGCCATCGGGCCGAATCCTCCCGAGCCGTCGGGCCGTGTGAGTCCCTTGCGAAAAAAGGGAGGATCGTAGATCTCTCCCTCCGCGCCGATCTGCGGCGGCGCGGGCATCTCCTGCGCCGGCGCCACCTCGTGCTGCGCCGCGATGTCCTTCGGCGCGAACGGGCGGTACACCTGCTGCGGTCCGCTGCGCGGCGCCGGCGGCGCCAGCTGCTCGCCGCGCGTGCTGAGGAAGCCCTTGGTCGCCGAGTCGAAGCCGGTGGCGATGACCGTGACCTTCACCTCGTCCTTCATCCGCGGATCGATGACCGTGCCGAAGATGATGTTCGCTTCTTCGTCCGCCGCTTCCTGGATGATCGAGGCCGCCTCGTGCACTTCGAAGAGGGTCATGTCGGGGCCGCCGGTGACGTTGATCAGCACGCCCTTGGCCCCTTCGATCGACGCCTCCTCCAGCAGCGGCGAGGAGATGGCGCGCTGCGCCGCTTCAACCGCTCTGTGTTCGCCGGACGAGACGCCGGTGCCCATCAGCGCCATCCCCATGCCGTGCATGATCGTCTTCACGTCGGCGAAGTCGAGGTTGATCTCGCCGGGGACGGTGATCAGGTCGGCGATGCCCTGCACCGCCTGGCGGAGGATGTCGTCGGCCATCTTGAACGCGTCGCCGAGCGACGTGCCGCGCTCGACGAAGTTGAGCAGCCGCTCGTTGGGGATGGTGATCAGCGTGTCGACCGTGTCGCGCAGGGCGCGGATGCCCTGCTCCGCCTGCACGCGGCGGCGCTTACCCTCAAATCCAAATGGCTTGGTGACCACCGCCACCGTCAGCGCGCCGAGCTCCGCGGCCAGCGAGGCGATGATCGGCGCCGCGCCGGTGCCGGTGCCGCCTCCCATGCCGGTGGTGATGAAAATCATGTCGGCGCCGTGCAGCGCCTCCAGGATGCGGTCGGTGTCTTCCAGCGCGGCCTGCTTGCCGATCTCCGGATTGGCGCCGGCGCCGAGGCCTTTGGTCAGCTTGCCGCCGATCTGCAGCTTGGTTGGGGCCAGCGAGGAGCGCATGGCCTGAATATCGGTGTTGGCGACGAGGAACTCGATTCCCTTGATCCCCGCCTGGATCATCCGGTTGACGGCATTCCCGCCACCCCCGCCCACCCCGATGACTTTGATCTTCGCCGTGAGCTGCTCTTCGTCGAACTGCACGCCGAGCGTTCCGCGGTCGGGCTTCTCGTCAAATGTGATCATTAACCGTCTCCCGAAATGATACTGCGTTTTTGTTTACTTTGAACACCGCCTTTGCCGGTGTTCATTAATCAGTAGCTGCAAACAATGACCTGAATGAATCCACCATCCGCGCGAGACCCTTGCGCGGGCGCTTCCGCACGCGCGTCCGGTCGCGGAATCCCCACAGCAGCAGCCCCGCGGCCGCCGCCCACTCCGGCCCGGCCACGGTGTCGGCAAGACCGCCCAGGCCGCGCGGCACTCCCTTGCGCGCCTGCTGGTCGAAGATCTGCTCGACCATCTCCACCATCCCGTCCATCTCCGCGCCGCCGCCGACCAGCACCACGCCGGAGCGGATCTCCTTCTCCAGCCCGACCTTCTCCAGGTCGCGGTAGACCAGCTTGGCGATCTCCGCGGCCCGCGGCTCCAGGATGTTGGTCAGCTCGTGCTTGGAGAGGATCTTCGGCGCGCGGCCGCCGACGGTCGGCACCTCGATCGGGTCGTCCTCGGTCACCAGCGATCCGAGCGCGCAGCCGTAGCGCTTCTTGATCCGCTCCGCGTCCTCCATCGGCGTGCGCAGCACCACCGAGATGTCGCTGGTGAAGTGCCCGGCGCCGACCGGCAGCACGTTGGTGTGCACCACGTTGCCTTCCAGGAAGACGGCGTAGTCGGTGGTGCCGGCGCCGACGTCCATCAGCAGCACGCCCATCTCGCGCTCGTCCTGCGTCAGCACCGCCTCGGCGGCGGCGAGCTGCTCGAGCACCAGCTCCTGCACGGCGATTCCCGCCTTGTTCACCGCGGTCAGCACGTTCTGGTTGTGCGTGCGCGCGCCGGTGACGATGTGGACGTTCGCCTCCAGCCGCTGCGCGGTCATGCCGAGCGGATCGTGGATGCCGTCCTGTCCGTCGACCACGAACTGCCGCGGCACCACGTGCAGCAGCTCCAGCTCCGCCGGGACGTTGATCGACTTGGAAGCCTCGATGACGCGGTCGATGTCCTCGCGCGCGATCTCCTTGTGCTTCCCCATCACCGAGACCACGCCGCGCGAGTTGACCGAGCGGATGTGATCGCCGGCCACGCCGACGTACGCCGACTCGATCTGCAGCCCGGCCATCACCTCGGCTTCATCGACCGCCTTCTTCACCGCGTCGATGGCCTGGTCGAGGTTGATGATGTTGCCGCGCCGCGTCCCCTTCATCGGCGACGTCCCCTTGCCGATGATCTCGAGCTGGTTGCGGTCGTTGACCTCGCCCACCAGCACGCACACCTTCGAGGTCCCGATGTCGAGAGCGACCACGTACTTCTCTTCAGTCTTCGGCATGTATGGCTCCTTGCAGTGGCTCCGGCCGAGGCTCCTCGGCCCGCAGCGGCTTGATGACGATTCGGTCGGCGAAACGGAGATCGGCGTACTGCACCGCGCCGCGCCCGAGCTTCTCCGCGCCGGCGATGGCGTAGAGCTCGCGGAACTTCGCGGAGAGGTCGGCGGCGTTGGCGTAGACCACCGCGCCGAGCTGGCGGTCGAAGAGGGCGAAGCCGTCCGGCGCGATGGGGCGGATCTCGGAGACGCGCGCGAAGACCTCGGCGTCGCGCGCGCGCAGCTCGCGCAGCAGCGTCACGCAGCGCGCCAGCTCCGCGCCGCCGGCGTCGGCGATGACCGGCAGGTCGCTGTCGCCCACCGACGGCGAGAGCTCCGCGAACGGCGCGCCGCTCTCGTCGACGTACTGCAGTCCGCCGGCGGTGTTCAGCAGCGCCACCGGCGTCCGCTCCACGATGCGCACCCGCAGCGTGTCGGGCAGCTTCTTCTCCGTCTCCACGCGGCTGACCCAGCCGAGGGCGCGCAGGTCGTTCTGCACGCGCGAGATGTCGAGGCGGAAGAGGTTCGAGCCGACGTACGCGCGGGTGATGTTGTCGACCGCGGCGCGCGGCGTGTGCACCGCGCCGGTGACCTCGATGGTCTTCAGCGCGAAGCGCGCGTCCGACTGGGTGTGGCGGTAGGCCCAGGCTGCACCGCCGAGCACCACGGCGACCGCGGCCACGCGGCTGCCGTGCAGGATGATGTTCTGGATCTGGATGCGGCGCTGGTTGCGGCGCAGCGTGGCGACGTCCGCGGGGCGGAAGAAGCGCTCGGTGGTGTCGTAGCGCGCGGACATCAGTTCGTCTCCCCGCGCACCAGCGCCTCGGCGATCTCGTGCACGTCGCCGGCGCCCATGGCGATGAAGACGTCGTTCGGCTCCAGCCGCCGCCGCAGCTCGTTGACGATCTCCGCGTTGCTGCGGTCGAGGAACTCCACGCGCGCCGAGGCGTCGGCGATCAGCCGCGCGCTGATCCCCTCGATCGGCTTCTCGCGCGCGGCGTAGATCGGCGCCACGATGGCGACGTCGGCCTGGCCGAGCGACTCGCCGAACTCGCGGGCGAAGTCGCGGGTGCGCGAGTAGAGGTGCGGCTGGAAGAGCGCCACGATGCGCCGCTTCGGGTAACCGCTGCGCGCCGCGTCGAGCGTGGCGCGGATCTCGGTGGGGTGATGCGCGTAGTCGTCGACCACCAGCGCGCCGGCGTAGTCGCCGAGGATCTGGAAGCGGCGGTCGACGCCGAGGAACTTCGAGAGCGCGGTGGCGATGACGTGCGGCGCGACGCCGAGCTCGCGCGCCACGCCGATGGCGGCCAGCGCGTTGCGCACGTTGTGCTCGCCCGGCACGAAGAGCTTGCAGAAGCCGACGCCTTCCACCTCGAACGCCGAGCCGCGCTCGTGGAACTTCAGTCCGCGCGCGGCGAGCTCCGCCCGCGGGCCGAGGCCGTAGCGGAGGACGCGCAGTGGAGGACGGACAATCCTGTCCGTCGGGACAGGCAGGATTGCCTGTCCCCCACCAATCTTGTCCGTCGGGACAGGCAGGATTGCCTCTCCCCCACCGACCTCGTCCAGCAGCCGCTCGACCGCCGGGTCGTCGACGCAGCCGATGAGCAATCCGCCCGGCCGCAGCCCATCGACGAAGATCCGGAACGCTTCGACGATGTTCTCGAAGCTGCCGTAGTACTCCAGGTGGTCGGCCTCGATGTTGGTCACCACCGCCACCTGGGGATGGAGATGGTGGAAGGTGCGATCGTACTCGTCGGCCTCGACCACGAAGACGTCGCCGCGGCCGCTCCTGGCATTCGAGCCGATGTTGCGCAGGATCCCGCCGACCAGCACGCTCGGGTCGAGGCCCGCCTCTTCCAGGATCAGCGCGATCATGGCGGTGGTGGTGGTCTTGCCGTGCGTGCCGGAGACGCCGACCGTCCGCTTCTCGTCGGCCAGCGCGCCGAGCATCTCCTTGCGCGGGATGACCTGGATGCCGCGCCGCGCGGCGGCGGCGATCTCCGCGTTCTCGCCGCGGACGGCGGCGGTGACCACCACGGCGTCGACGCCGTCGAGGTGCGCGGCGTCGTGGCCGGTGAAGATGGGGACGCCGCGCTGTTCGAGGAGGTCGGTGCCGGCGGAGCGCTTCAGGTCGCAGCCGGAGACGCGCAGACCGCGCTCGGACAGGATCTCGGCAATCCCACTCATTCCAATTCCGCCGATGCCGACGAAATGAATGTTCTTAATGTTCTCGAAATTCATTCGTTTAGTGGATTGCTTAATGTCGAATTTTATTCGGTCCGGACAACTTTTTCGAGTAAATCTACGATTTTCTTTGTCGCGTCGGGCGCGGCCAGCGCGCGCGCCGCGGCGCCCATCCGCGCGGCGCGGTCCGGATCGTTGATGATTTCGGCGATGGCCAGGCCCAGTCGCTCCGGCGTCAGCTGCGATTCGGTGATCACGATCGCCCCGCCGGCGCGCTCCACCACCCGCGCGTTCAGCTCCTGATGGTTGTTCGTCGCCGCGGCGAATGGCACCAGGATCGCCGCCCGTCCCGCCGCCGCCAGCTCGCCGATGGTCATCGCTCCGGCGCGGCTCACCACCAGGTCCGCCGACGCGATCTCGTCCACGATCGGGTCGAGGTACGGCACCACGCGCGCGTCGGCGAAGGCCGAGCTGCGGTACGCGTCGCGCACCACCGCCTCTTCCTTCGGCCCGGTCTGATGGACGATCTGCAGCCGTCCTTTCAGCCGCGCCAGGAACAGCAGCGCGCCGGTCATCGCCTCGTTGAGGATGTGCGAGCCCTGCGAGCCGCCGAAGATCAAAAGCGTTCGCCGGTCGGCGGCCGCCGTTCGCCGTGAGGTATCGAAGAACTCCTTGCGGATCGGGTTGCCGGTCACCACCGCGTCGTCGCGCTTCAGGCGCGGGGCGGCGTCGGCGAAGGCCACGATCACCAGCTTCACCACCTTGGCCAGCATCCGGTTGGTCACGCCGGGATAGGCGTTCTGTTCGTGGATCGCGGTCGGGATGCCGCGCAGGCGCGCGGCGAGGAGCACCGGTCCGGACGAGTAGCCGCCGACGCCGAGGACCACCTCGGGGCGGTGCTTGGTCACCAGCTTCCACGCCTGGATGAACCCGAGCGGCAGCCGCGCGAGGTTCTTGATCGTCTCGCCGAGGCCTTTGCCTTTCAGACCGCCGACGGAGATCAGCTCCAGCGGGTAGCCCGCCTTCGGCACGATCGTCTTCTCCAGCCCGCGCTCGGTGCCGACGAAGACCACGTGCCGCGACGCGTCGCGCACCAGGAACTCCTGCGCGATGGCGATGGCGGGATAGATGTGTCCTCCCGTCCCGCCGCCCGCAATCATCAACCCGCCCTTCACGCCCATGCGAGAGTCCCTCAACTCGATTGTTGCGACAGATTCAACAGGATGCCCACCGCGATCAGGCTGGTGACCAGCGACGAGCCGCCGTAGCTGACCAGCGGCAGCGGCAGTCCCTTCGTCGGCAAAAGGCAAAGCGTCACGCTGATGTTGGTCAGCGCCTGCACCGCGATGAGCAGCGTGAAGCCGAGCGCCGCGTAAAACTCGAAGCGGCCCTTCGCGTCGCGCGTGACGCGGAAGCCGCGCCATACCAGGAACGCGAACAGCAACAGGAGCCCGAACGCGCCGATGAAGCCGAGCTCCTCGCCGATGATGGAGAAGATGAAATCGGTGTGCGGCTTCGGCAGGAAGAAAAGCTTCTGCCGCCCGTTGCCGATGCCCAGGCCGCTCACGCCGCCGGTGCCGACGGCGATCAGGCTCTGCATCGCCTGGAATCCCTTCCCCAGCGGATCGGCCTCGGGATTGAGGAAGGTGAACAGCCGGTCGCGCCGGTAGGCGGCGCTGAACATCAGCATCGTCGCCGCCGGAATGAGCATCAGCGAGAAGGTGGCCACGCGCGTCCACGAGATGCCGGCGGCGAAGACCATCCCCGCCGCGACGGCCACGATCGTCGCCGCGGTGCCGAAGTCCTCCAGCACGATCAACCCGGCGAAGACGGCCAGCGTGGCGCCGAGCGGCAGCAGCGTCGAGGCGATCTCGTTGACGCGGTCTTCGCGCCGGGCCAGGAAGGCGGCGAGGAAGAGGATCAGCACCGGCTTGGCAAACTCCGACGGCTGCACCTGGAAGTGCGGCAGCACGATCCAGCGATGCTTGCCGTTGATGGCCGGCTGGAAGAGCGCCACGACCAGGCCGGCCAGGATGACGAGCATCAGCACGGCGATGATGCGCTTGTCGCGCAGCAGCGCCGGATCGACGTGCATCAGCGCGAACATGGCGATGCCGCCGACCAGCAGCCAGATCAGCTGGCGCGTCAGAAAGTAGGACGACGACTGGCCGCCGGTGTTGTGCGCCACGATCATCGCCGACGCCGACCAGATCATCACCAGCCCCACCACCACGATGAGGATCGCGGCGGTGAAGAGGTAGTTGTCGTGCGACAGTTTCCGGCTCATAGCGCGCGCACCAGTTCCTCGAAGTGCTCCCCGCGATGCTCGAAGTTGCGGTACTGGTCGAAGCTCGCGCACGCGGGCGAAAGCAGCACGGTCTCTCCCGGCTTCGCGTTCCGTGACGCCCACTCCACGGCGCGCTGCATGTCGTGCATCGGCACGATCTCCGCCGCACCCTCCAGCGCCTCGGCGATCCGCTCGGCGGCCTTGCCGATGGTGAGCACCGCGCGCGTCTTCTCTTTCACCAGGTCGCGCATCCGCTCGAACTCGCCGGCCTTGTCCTTGCCGCCGAGGATGAGGAGGACGCTGGAAGCGGGAAAGCCTTCCAGCGACTTGAGCGTGGCGTCGACGTTGGTCCCCTTCGAGTCGTTCACCCAGCGCACGCCGTCGCGGTCTCGCACCACCACCATGCGGTGCGGCAGCCCCTTGAACTCGCCGAAGGCGATCTGCACGCTGAGGTCGTCCACGCCCACCGCGCGCGCCGCCAGCCACGCCGCGAGCGCGTTCTCCACGTTGGCCACGCCCTGCAGCGCGAGCGAGGCGCGCGGGATGCGGCGCTCGTGGCCGTCGGCGCGCATCACGAGCTGGTCGCCGTCGAGGAACGCTCCGTCGTCGACGCTCTGCGCCGCGGAGAAGCGCCAGACGCGCGCCTTCGAGTCGCGCGGCGCCGCGCGGCGCTCGCCGGCGTTGACGATGGCGGTGTCGCCCGACTCCTGGTTGCGGAAGACGCGGTACTTCGCCGCGGCGTACGCATCGAAGGTGTCGTAGCGGTCCATGTGGTCGGGGGTGATGTTGAGCAGCAGCGCCACGTGGGCGTGGAAGGTGTCGACGCTCTCCAGCTGGAACGAGGAGAGCTCGAGCACGTAGGTGCGCGGCTTCTCCGGGTCGAGCACGGCGATGAGCGAGGTGCCGATGTTGCCGGCCACGATCGGCTGCCGCCCGTCGACGCGGAGGATCTCGCCGATCAGCGCGGTGGTGGTCGACTTGCCGTTGGAGCCGGTGATGGCGATGACCGTGCCGCGCAGATGGCGGTAGGCCAGCTCGATCTCGCCGATCACCGGGATGGAGCGCGCCGCCGCGCGCTGCAGCAGCGGCACGTTCAGCGGCACGCCGGGACTGACCACGATCTCGCCGACCCCGTCGAGCAGCGCCTCGTCCTCGCGCCCGAAGCAGCGCGTCACGCGCTCGTCGAGCGGCACCGACAGCTCCGGCGAGGCGTTCGAGTCGGTGATGGCCACACTCCCGCCGCGCGCGGCGAGAAAGTTCGCCGCCGCCAGGCCGGACTTGCCGGCACCGATGACGAGGGTCGGGACGACGGCATGACGGGATGACAGGATGTCCCCGCCCGCCGTCTTCGATCCGTCATCCCGTCGTCCCGTCATCCCGTCCTCGCCCCTACCGCAGTTTCAACGTCGACAGACTCACCAGCGCGAAGATGATGGCGATGATCCAGAAGCGGACCACCACCTTCGTCTCGCGCCAGCCGGAAAGCTCGAAGTGGTGATGCAGCGGCGACATCTTGAAGATGCGCCGTCCGGTCAGCTTGAACGACGCCACCTGCAGGACGACCGACATCCCCTCCATCACGAACAGCCCGCCCACCAGGCCGAGGAGGATCTCCTGCTTGATGATCACCGCCAGGCAGCCGATGGCTCCGCCCAGCGCCAGCGACCCGACGTCGCCCATGAAGATCTCGGCCGGATGCGCGTTGAACCATAGGAAGCCGAGCGATGCGCCGACCATCGCGCCGCAGAAAACGGCGAGCTCGCCGGACTGCGGCACCCAGGCGATGCGCAGGTAGTCCGCGATGCGGAAGTTGCCCGCCGCGTACGTCAGCACCGTGTAGGTCACGGCCACCACCAGCGTCGAGCCGATGGCCAGGCCGTCGAGGCCGTCCGTCAGGTTCACGCCGTTCGAGCAACCCACCAGGATGATGACGATCAGCCCGATGTAAGCCGGGCCGAGGTTCAGCGCGAAGTGCTTGAGGAAGGGGAAGGTCACCACCGTCGAGTAGTTGTTGTGGATCGACGGCAGGTAGGCGATGGCCAGGCCGGCGGCGAGCGCCACGATGATCTGCATCGTGAACTTCTCTTTCGCCGTCAGGCCGAGGTTCCGCTTCTTCACCAGCTTGCGGTAGTCGTCGATGAAGCCGATCGCGCCGTAGGCGAAGGTGACGAAGAGCATGATCCAGATGTACGGGTTGAGGATGTCGGCCCAGAGGATGGTCGGGATCAGGATGGCGACGTTGATCAGGATGCCGCCCATGGTCGGCGTCCCCGCCTTCTGCTGGTGCGACTTCGGCCCTTCCTCGCGGATGAACTGCCCGAGCTTGATCTGCCGCATCCGCTCGATCAGCCACGGGCCGAGGATGAAGGAGATGAGCAGCGCGGTCAGCGCGGCCCAGGCCGTGCGGAAGGTGATGTAGCGGAAGACGTTGAAGCCGGAGATGTGATCGCGCAGGGGGTAGAGGAGGTAGTACAGCATCAGCGCTCCTTCTCCAGCATGGTGACGATGCGATCGAGTCCGATTCCGCGCGAGGCCTTGATCAGTACCAGGTCGCCCTCGCGGATGAAGTCTTTGAGGAAGGCGCCGGCGGACGCGGCGTCGTCGAAGTGATGGAGCTGGTCGAATCCCGCTTCACGCGCGCCGTCGAGCAGTTTTTGCGACCGGGGGCCCACGCCGACGATGACGTCGATTCCCTTGGGCACTTCGAGCCCCGACTGGCGGTGGTACTCGTGCTCGCGCTCGCCCAGCTCGAGCATGTCGCCGATGACGGCGATGCGGCGGCCGGCGACGTCGGCCTGCTCCATCAGCTCGAGCGTCCGCTTGAGCGCGTACGGATTGGAGTTGTACGTGTCGTCGTAGATGGTCGCGCCGCGCCACGGGACGATGACGCCGCGGTGATACGCCGGCTTCAGCTCGGCCACGCCGCGCTCGATCCCTTCCCACGAGATGCCGACTGCGCGCGCGGTGGCGATCGCGGCGAGCAGGTTCTCGAGGTTGTGCCGCCCGGGAAGCGACAGGTGGAGGCCAGACAATCCTGTCTGGCCCGATCCGGACAGACAGGATTGTCCGTCCTCCACGCTGAAGGTGGTGCCGAGCAGGCCGCGCTCGCGGATGTCGGTGGCGCGGAACTCGGCGTCGTTCTCGATGCCGTACGTGATCGCCTTGCCGTTGAAGCCGCGGCTGATGTCCATCACGTACTTGTTGTCGGCGTTGATGACGATGGTGCCGCCCGGCTTGACGTTCTCCAGCAGCTCGCGCTTGGCCTCGGCGATCTTCTCGATGGTGCCGAAGAACTCGATGTGCACCGGCCCGATGTTGGTGTAGACGCCAACGTCGGGGCGGGCCAGGCCGGCCATCTGCGCGATCTCGCCCTTGTGGTTCATCCCCATCTCGCTGACCACCACCTCGGTGCCGTCGGGCGTGTTGTCGATGCAGAGCGGGCAGCCGATCAGGTTGTTGAAGTTGCCCCACGACTTGAAGGTGCGGCGCTCCGTGCCGACCAGCGTGGCGATCATTTCCTTGGTGGTCGTCTTGCCCGCCGAGCCGGTGATGGCGATGAGGAGGAAGTCGGAACGCTCGCGGATGGAGCGCGCCAGCTGCTGCAGCGCGACGGTGGTGTCGTCGACTTTGACGATCCCCTTGTCCGCGGGAACGTTCTCCGGGACCTGCGAGACGACGGCGCCGCGCGCGGTCTGGAGCGCCTGCGCCACGAACTGGTGTCCGTCGAGCCGCTCACCGGTGATGGCGAAGAAGACCGAGTCCGGCTTGACCTCGCGCGAGTCGATGACCACGGAGGAGGTGTTGACGTCGGCGCCCTGGATGACGGTGCCGCCGGTCAGCTCGGCGATTTGCTTGAAGGTCAGCGTCGGCATGGCTGCCCTTCCGCCGGGTTGCGAAGTAGCGAGGTCTCGCGGTCTCGCGGTCCCACCCACCCCGAGACCCCGAGACTCCGAGACTCCGAGAGGGACCGCGAGACCTCGCAACCCCGCAACCTCGCAACCCCAACCTCCAGCGCCGCCTCCCGGCCCCGCCGCGCCTCATCCTCGACGATCGCCCCTTCCCCCGAAGACTGCCTTGCGATCGCCATCCACTCACCCACGCGGAAGTTCGACGAGGCCGGAACGCGACGCTGGATCGATGCTGCATGGTACGTAATGGTCAACATAAATTCAACAGGATTTCTCACACGGATTTTGTATTCGATTTCTCATGCTTCTTTTTAAGAGCGAGCTCGGCCTCTTCGCGGTCGTCGAAGTGGATGACCTGGTCGCCGACCACCTGATACGTCTCGTGGCCCTTGCCGGCGATGACGATCACGTCGCCCTCCGCCGCCTCGGCGATGGTGCGCGCGATGGCCTCGCGGCGGTCGGTGATCCGCGCGTAGTTGCCCGCGCCGCTCATGCCGCGCTCGATGTCGTCGAGGATGGCCTCCGGCTTCTCGCCGCGCGGGTTGTCGCTGGTCAGCACCACGCGGTCCGCCAGGCGCGCGGCGATGGCGCCCATCTTCGGACGCTTGTCCTTGTCGCGGTCGCCGCCGCAGCCGAAGATCACCGTGATCTTCCTGTCCGGCGCCAGCGTGCGGACGGCCGGCAACAGCTTCTCCAGCGCGTCCGGCTTATGCGCGTAGTCGACGATCACCGCCGGCCCGCCACCCTCGGACGGCACGTACTCGAAGCGGCCGCGCACGCTCTCCAGGTTGCGGATCCCGTCCTCGATCTGCTCGATCGGCGTGTCGACCACGATCGCCGCGCCGACCGCCGCCATCCAGTTGTAGAGGTTCGGCAGCCCGAGCATCGACGACTCGACGCAGACGTCGCCGGCCGGCGTATGCAGCGTGCCGCGCAGGCCGTGCGTGGAGATCACCAGGTCCTTCGAGCGCCGGATGTCGCCCTTCTCGCCGAAGGTCATCCCGCCGCCGAGCTCGCGCAGCAGGCGCTGCCCGTACTCGTCGTCGGCGTTGATCACCGCTCGATCGGCGCCGTCGATCTGGTCGAAGAGGATCCGCTTGGCCCGGTAGTAGTCCTCGAAGTCCTTGTGGAAGTCGAAGTGGTCCTGCGAGAGATTGGTGAAGGCGGCGGCGGCGAAGCGGACGCCGTGCGTGCGCTTCAGCGCCAGCGCGTGCGACGACACCTCCATCACCGCGCGGCGCACGCCGGCGGCGACCATCTTGGCGAACCACTCCTGCAGCACCACGGCGTCGGGCGTGGTGCGGTCGGCGGAGAGGCGCTCGTCGCCGGCGCGGTACTCGATGGTGCCGACCAGCCCGACAGGGTCGCCGCCCGCGTCGAAGATCGACTCGAGCATCTTCGTGGTGGTGGTCTTCCCCGAGGTGCCGGTGACGCCGACGAGCGTGAGCTGGTCGGCGGGACGGCCGTAAAAGTTCGCGGCGATGAGGGCCAGCGCGGCGCGCGGGTCGTCGACCTCGGCCGCGGTGATGATCGCGGCGGCGCCCTTCTCGCGCGCCTGCTCGATGAACTTCGCGCCGTCGGTCTGGAAGCCGGGAATGGCGACGAAGAGCGCACCCTTGGTGACCAGGCGCGAGTCGGCCGTCACCGCGGTGATCTCGGTGTCGTCGCCGGAGTCGGCGACGCCGCGCAGGACGTCGCGAAGCTTCATCGCAACACCTCGCCGAGCTGTAGTGTCAGCAATCGATCGGAAACCATTTGTGATTGGACCACGCCGCTCCCCGTAACCTGGACGCGGAAGCCAGCCGACGTGCCGCGCGCAATGGCTGCGCGCGCGTCGAGCCCGCGGAGGTCGAGGGCCTGGCCCGCTGGCCTCTCATCCTGCGAAAACGCGGCCAGCAGCGGCGCGCCGACGGGGAGCGTCCGGACGGGAACGGAAGGGGCCACGCCGAGGTAGCGGAGGCTCGATTCGGCGATCTCCTTGAAGGCGGGCGCGGCCACTGTTCCGCCGTACTGCGAGATCCGCGGCTCGTCGACCACGACGAGGATTGCCAGCCGCGGCCGGTCGGCCGGGACGTAGCCGGCGAACGAGGCCACGACCTTGTCCGGCGAGTAGCCGCCGCGCATCGCCTTCTGCGCCGTGCCGGTCTTGCCGGCCACGATGTGCTCGGCGAGCGCGGCCGCTTTGCCGGTGCCGCGCGCCACCACTGACTTCAGGATCTCGTTGAGCACGGCGGCGGTCTTCTCGGAGATGACGCGCACCGGCGCCGGCCTCTGCGTCTGGGCGATGACGTTGTGGTTGGCGTCGACCACGCGGTCGACGATGTGCGGCGCGACGCGCACGCCGCCGTTGGCCACCGTGGCCACCGCGGTCAGGATCTGCAGCGGCGTCACGCCGATCTCCTGGCCGATCGACATCGAGGCGTTCGACACCTGCGACCACCGCTCGGTGCGCCGCAGCAGTCCGGCCGTCTCGCCCGGCAGTTCCACGCCGGTGCGCTCGCCGAAGCCGAAGCGCCGCATGTATCGATAGAAGCGCTCGCTGCCGAGCGCCAGGCCGACGCGGATGGCGCCGACGTTCGAGGAGTGCACCATCACGTCCTCGAAGGTCAGCAGGCCGTACTTGTTGCCGCCGTGCTCGTGGATCTCGACGTTGCCGATGGTGATCGCGCCGTTGTTGCAGTCGATGATCTGCGACGGCGTGACCGCCCCTTCCTCCAGCCCCGCCGAGGCGGTGATGATCTTGAAGGTGGAGCCGGGCTCGTAGATGTCCTGCACATTGCGATTGCGCCACGCGATTGTGGCGAAATCGCGGAAATGGTTGGGATCGAATGTGGGGAACGACGCCATGGCCAGGACGGCGCCGGTCCGCGGGTCCATGACGATGGCCGAGCCGCCGGTGGCGCGCTCCTGCGCCACCACCTTGGCCAGCGCGCGCTCGGCGATGAACTGCACCACGGAGTCGATGGTCAGGACGACGCTGTTGCCGTCCACGGCGCGGTTAGCCCCTTCGCCGCCGACCAGGTACATCCCCTTGCGCGCGTCGCGCAGGAGCGTCACGCGTCCCGCCTTCCCGCGCACGGTGGCGTCGAGCGAGTGCTCCACGCCGGCCAGCCCCTCGCCGTCGACGCCGGTATAGCCGATGACGTTGGCCGCCAGGCTGCCGCGCGGATACGAGCGGCGGTGCTCCTCCAGCAGATAGATCCCCTGCAGTTTCAGCCGCCGGACCTCGGCGGCGGTCTCGCGCGGGAGCTGGCGCGCGATCCAGGCGAACGCGCCGTTGCCGGTGAGCTTGTCCTCGATCTCGCGCGCGCTCATCTGCAGCGCGGGGATGGCGGCGAGCGCCTTGGCCGTGGCGCGGCGGTCGGCGATGACCTGCGGGTCGGCGTAGATCGACTCGGCGGCGACGCTCTCCGCCAGCACGCGCTCGCGGGCGTCGACGATGGAGCCGCGCACCGGGGCCAGGGCGAGCGTCCGCTCCTGCTGCCGCTGCGCGCGCGACACGTAGTCGTCGTGACGGACGATCTGCACCTGGACCAGGCGCGCGGCGACGACCACCGCCCAGGCTGCGAGGAAGGCGAAGATCTGAAGGAGGCGCTTGTGCGAGGTGTTCATCGCGCCGCCGTGCCCCGCTCCACCATCACTACCGCGTGCGGCTGCGTCTTCTCGAAGCCGAGCGCCGTGGCGCGCTGCTCCACCGAGGCGAGCGACGTCATCCGGTCGATCTGCAGCCGCAGCGCCTTGTTCTGGTTCTCCAGCTCCTTCTTCTGCTGCTGGAGCCGCGTCACCTCGGAACCGAGGCGGATGACCGACAGGTTCTGCCAGGTGAAGAAGGCCAGGAAGCTGCCGACCGCGATGACGAGCAGCACCACGAAGAAGAGGTCGCGAAAGCGGCGGCGGTCACGCTCCCGGACGATGTGGGTGTTCTCGATCGGCTTTTTCTGCGCGTACATGGGGAACCTGAAACCGGAAGCCAGGAAGCAAGGGTGAAGATCTGCCTACAAGCACGACACCGAGAACCATCCACACCCACCCACGCTCCACGCTCCACCCCTCCCGAGTCCCCGTACCGCGCACACACCCACCCTTCCCCAACCTTCACCCTTGCTACTTGGCTTCTCAATCAGCGAGCAGGAACTACTAACCACCTGCTCGCTGCTCGCTGCCTCCTGCGACCTTCTCCGCCACCCGCAGCTTCGCGCTGCGCGATCGCGGATTGCGATTCACTTCTCCTTCCGTTGCAGTCACCGGATGCCGCGTGACGATCCGCACCAGCTCCGTCTTCCCGCACGCGCAGACCGGCAGGCCGGGCGGGCAGGTGCACTCCCCCTGGAGACGGCGGAAGGCGCGCTTGACGATGCGATCCTCGAGCGAGTGGAAGGCGATCACCGCGATCCGCGCCTCGGGCTCGAGCACGCTGACCGCGTCGTCGATGAACCGCTCCAGCCCGACCAGCTCCTCGTTCGCCGCGATGCGCAGCGCCTGGAAGGTGAGCGTCGCGGGATCGATCTCGCCCCGTTTGGCCTTCTTCACGCCGCGGACCACGTCCGCCAGTTGCACGGTCGTCTCCAGCGGACGCGCGGCGACGATGGCCCGCGCGATGGGCCGCGCCTTTGGCTCTTCGCCGTAGTCGCGGAGGATCGCTGCGAGCTCCGATTCGTCGAGCGCGTTCACCAGCTCGGCGGCCGTTTTGGAGTCGGGCCCCATCCGCATGTCGAGCGGCGCGTCGTGGCGGAAGGAAAACCCGCGCGACGCGTCGTCCAGCTGCATGGAGGAGACGCCGAGGTCCGCCAGCAGGCCGCTGACCGACTCGATGTTTGACTGCTTCAGAATTTCAATGAGCGTCTCATGGCGTCCTTCTGCGAACGCCACACGCGTCCCGAACCTCCCCAGCCGCCCGCCCGCCCGCTCGAGGGCTCGTGGATCGCGGTCGATGGCCAGCAGCCGCACACCCGGGTAGCGCTCCAGGAGCGCCTCCGCGTGCCCGCCGAGGCCGACCGTCGCGTCCACCAGCGTCCCGTCGGGCCGGTTGGGGCGGAGAAGGTCGAGGACTTCAGTTAAAAGAACCGATTGATGCATGAGGTCTCGTGGTCTCGGAGTCTCGCGGTCTCGCGGCGTTTTTCACCTCGAGACCGCGAGACCACGAGACCACGCAACTCATACCCCATGCAGCTCCAACTCCTTCCAGTCGTCAGGAGTCAACGGATTGGCGGAGAGCCGCTTCTGGATCCGGTCCTCGTTCCAGATGATGAGGTGGTCGGTGTTGCCCAGGACCACCACGTCGTCGGCGATGCCGGCCACGCTGCGGAGGACCGCCGGGACGAGCACGCGCCCCTGCGCGTCGATCGTGCCGGCCTGGCCGTAGTAGTTGACCCGCTCCAGCAGCCTCATCTTCGCCTGCGACGTCGATGGCACCTTCGCCAGCCGCCCCTGGAAGTCGTACCAGACGGGCATCGGGTAGATCAGCGCTCGCTCGCCGTCGGTGGAGGTGATGAAGCAGTCCTCGCCGTACTTGTCTTCAATGACCTTGCGGAAGCCGGCGGGGATCTTGAGGCGACCCTTGTCGTCGACTTTGGCGGGGCTGTGCCCCATCAAAACGGCCGGTTCCACCATGATTAAGTGGACTCTTTTACCACTATTGACCACTAGAGTCCACTATTTTCCACCGCTCAACCAGAGACGGGATGACGGAATGACGGGATGACAGGATGAAGAGGACCGTCCCTTCCCGTCATCCTGTCCCTGGCGGCATGACAGGATGACGGGATGTTGAAGTGCCGAGGCCGTCTCTACCTCCTGTCATTCTGTCTTCCCGTCATCCTGTCCTTCGCCTGCGCCAGCTACCAGCCGCGCCGCGCGCGCGAGAAGCGCGAGATGCGCGGGGTGTGGGTTGCCACCGTGAACAACCTCGACTGGCCGTCGCGGCGCGATCTGTCTGCCGCGGAGCAGCAGCGCGAGCTCGTCGCCATCTTCGACGCGGCGGTCGCGCATCGCCTCAACGCCATCTTCCTGCAGGTGCGGCCGATGGCCGACGCGATCTACCCCTCGCAGCTCGAGCCTTGGTCGCAGTTCCTCGGCGACCCGCCGTCGTACGACCCGCTCGCCTTCGCCGTGGCCGAGGCGCACAAGCGCGGGCTGGAGCTGCACGCCTGGTTCAACCCGTACCGCGGCCACGCCCTCGCCGCCAACGCCTACCAGTACGGTAAGTTCGTCTGGATGGATCCCGGCGACGCGGAGGTGCAGCGGCGCTCGCTCGACGTGATCGCCGACGTCGTCCGCCGCTACGACGTCGACGGCGTCCACCTCGACGACTACTTCTACCCGTATCCCGAAAAAGACTTCGACTTCCCCGACGCGCTGACCTACGACCGCTACAAGGCCGGCGGCGGCCGGCTGTCGCTCGGCGACTGGCGCCGCGACAACATCAACCAGTTCGTCCGCGAGCTCCATCGCTCGGTCAAGGCCATCCGCCCGAGCGTCGAGGTCGGCATCAGCCCGTTCGGCATCTGGCGCCCGCACAACCCGCCGCAGATCGAGGGCCTCGACGCCTACGACAAGATCTACGCCGACTCGAAAAAGTGGCTCGAGTCCGGCTGGGTGGACTACCTGGCGCCGCAGCTCTACTGGCCGATCGACAAGAAGGAGCAGAGCTTCCCGGTGCTGATGCGCTGGTGGGTGGAGCACGACCGCCGCGCCGCCGGCATCGTGGCGGGGATGAGCATCAACCGCCATCCGCCCGAGGAGATCGCGCGGCAGATCGCCGTCATGCGGCGCGAGGGCGGCGTCGGCTTCATCCTCTTCAGTGCACGAAAACTTTACACGCTGCCCGTAGAATTAGCGGCGGAATGACAGCGCGCCCGAAGCTTCTCACCACCACCCCGAACTTCATCGTCTCCGACCTGACGGCATCGCTCGAGTTCTACCTCGGCAAGCTCGGATTCGGCGAGCCGGGCGTGTGGGGCGAGCCGCCCTGCTTCGCCATGCTGCACCGCGACGGATTCGAGCTGATGCTCTCCCTGGCCGAAGAGAAGGCGCAGCCGCGGCCCAACGGCCCCGACGGCATGTGGGACATGTACATCCGCGTCGGCGACCTCGACGCGGAGATCGCCGCGCTGAAGGCCGCGGGCGCCGAGATCGCGGCCGGCCCGGAAACGAAGGAGTACTACGGCATGCGCGAGATCGAGCTGCTCGATCCGGACGGCCATCGCATCTGCTTCGGACAGGACGTGCAGGCGACATGACGGCGCAGCTCGACGTCCCCGACCGCGTCCGCGACGTCCTCGACGGCGTGGTCGACGCCGCGAAGCGCGCCTTCGGCGGCGACCTCCGATCGATCGTCCTTTATGGATCCGCCGCCGAGGGGCGCCTCCGCGCCACCTCCGACGTCAACCTGATGCTGGTGCTGGCGCGCTTCGACGAGGAGCAGGCCAACGCCTTCCGCGAGCCGTTCCGCTTCGCCTGCGCGGCGGTCGACGTGAACGCCATGTTCGTGCTGGTGGACGAGATCGATCTCGCCGCGCGCGAGTTCGCGCAGAAGTTCGCCGACATGAAGCGTCGCCACATCGTCCTGCACGGCGACGACCCGCTCGACGCCGTGACCATCTCTCGCGACGCGCTCGTGCGGCGCCTGCAGCAGACCATGCTCAATCTCTCCATGCGCCTGCGCGAGTCGTACATCGCCCGCAGCCTGCGCGAGGAGCAGTGCGCGCTGACCATCGCCGAGGCCACGGGCCCGCTGCGCGCCGCCGCCGCGTCGATCCTGGAGCTCGAAGGCCGCGGCACGCTCGCCCCCAAAGAGGCGCTCTACACCTTCGTCCACGACCTCGGCCCCTCCGATTTCGTCGAGCTCCTGCCGCATCTCTCCGAGGCGCGCGAGCGCCGCGTTCTCCCGCCGGGCCGCGCGTCGGATCTGCTGTTCACCACCGCCGAGCTCGCGGGCGCGCTGCACCATCGCGCGATGGCGCTATGAATCCCTTCGAGTTCTACGGCCCACAATTCCTCCTCTTCTACGTTCTGCTGACCATCGCGGTGATGATCGTCATCGCGGTCCTGCGGCGCGGCCGCGAGTCGTCATCGACCGACCTTGCACCGTCGGCGATCAACGATCCGTACCTCATCGCCTACCTGCGCGGCGGCAAGAATGAAGTCATCCGGACGGGGATCATCTCGCTGGTCGACCGCGGCCTGGTCGATGTGAAGGGGAACGAGCTGCATACGAACGCCGTGGGCCGAACCACGAACATGCGCAAGCCGATCGAGGCCGCGCTGCTGAGCGCGTGCGTGGCCCCCTCCGATGCACCGTCGCTCTTCTCCGACAAGAGGCTCGATCCGCCGATGGCGGAGTACGAACGGCGTCTCGCCGAGCAGCGGCTGCTGCCCGATGCGGCGATGACCCGCTCGCGCTGGACGCTGTTCCTGCCCGCCGTTGCCGTGCTGCTGTTCTTCTCGGTGATCAAGATCTTCATCGGTCTCAGCCGCGGCCGTCCGATCGTCTTTCTGGTGATCCTGACCGTGGTCGCGCTGATCCTCACTGCCAAGGCGGCGTTCCCGCGCACCACCGAAGCGGGGAAAAAGTATCTCCGCGACGTGCGCAATCTCTTCCAGTCGCTGCGGCTGCGATCCGCCCAACTGCATCCCGGCGGCTCGACGCAGGAGGTGGCGCTGCTGGTCGCGGTGTTCGGCATGGGCGCGCTGGCAGGCGATGGCTTCGGCTGGACGAAGACGCTCTTTCCGAAGGCGGCTACGAGCTCAACCTCGAACTGCGGCTCGTCGTGCGGATCGTCGTGCGGCAGCAGCTGCGGGGGCGGGTGCGGCGGCGGATGCGGAGGTTGCGGCGGATGAGATTCGGGATCGGCTGGCGGCCGGAGCTTGGCGCGGCGATCCTGGCCAGCCTCGACCGCATCGACGCCGTCGAGCTGCTCGCCGAGGAGCACGCGGACATTTCGCAGCGCCGCGCGCTGCAGTTCCTGCGGCAGCACGTCGCCATCACCGTGCACGGCACGTCACTCGGCCTGGCATCGACCGAGCCGGTCGACCGCAAGCGCCTCGACAACATCGCGCGCGTCGTCGAATGGACGAATGCCGAGTCGTGGTCCGAGCACCTCGCCTTCGTCCGCGCCGGCGGCATGGAGATCGGCCACCTCGCCGCGCCGCCGCGCAACGATGAAACGCTCGAAGGTTTGGTGCGCAACGTGGAGCTGGCGCGCCGCGTGGTCGGCTCCGCGCCGCTGCTGGAGAACGTCGCCTCGCTGATCGACCCGCCCTTCAGCATCTACGACGAGCTGGCGTGGATGGAGGCGGTGTCGCGCGCCACCGGCTGCGCGCTGCTGCTCGACCTCCACAACCTGCACGCCAACGCCACCAACTTCGGATTCGAGGCGCGCATCCCGCGCGCGCCGATCGGCGCCATCCACATCGCCGGCGGCAAGCGCATCGAGGGCGACCGCATCCTCGACGACCACCTGCACGAGGTCCCCGACGCCGTCTTCGCCCTCCTCGCCGGCGTCTCCGCCGGCCTGGTCATCCTCGAGCGCGACGGCCGCTATCCCCCCTTCGCCCAGCTCCTCGGCGAGCTCGATCGCGCGCGAGCCGCCGCATGACCCGCGAGCAATTCCTCGCCGCGCTCTACACCGACGCGCAGCTGTGCGAGCGGTTCATCGCCGAGCCGCGCGCCACCGCCCTCGCCGCCGGCCTGCCGGAGGATGACGCGCGCGCGCTGGCGGCGATGGACATGGAAGCGCTGCGCCTGGCCGCGCGCAGCTTCGAGAAGAAGCGGGCCCACGCCCACAGCCCCCTTCTCCCCGCTCGCGGGGAGAAGGTGCCGCGAAGCGGCGGATGAGGGGCTGGCTTACTGGCCGAGGAGGCTGAAGTACTTCGCGAACGCCACCATCCCGCCGCGCGCCTGGCGCCAGTCGTAGTTCTCGTTCGGCGCGTGGTAGCCGTGCTCCGGCAGCGAGAGGCCGAGGAACATCACCGGGCAGTCGAGCAGCTTCTCCATCGAGACCACCGCGCCGATCGACCCGCCCTCGCGCACGAACACCGGCTCGCGGCCGAAGGCGAACTTCATGGCGCTGCGCACCGCGTCGGCCAGCGGCCCGGTGGTCGGTGCCTTGTACGGCAGCATGGCCGCCTCGGACTGGATGGTCACGTCGCGGTTGCGCTCCTTCACGAAGTTGCGGACCAGCTTCATGATCTTGGCCGGATCCTGGTTCTGCACCAGGCGGCAGGAGACCTTCACCGCCGCGCGCGGCGGTACCACGGTTTTGATGCCGGGGCCGGTATAGCCGCCGACCAGGCCGTGAATCTCCATGGTCGGCATCGCCCAGATCCGTTTCATCACGTCCACCGCGTCGTCGCTGCGGATCGACTTGAACCCGTGATCCTTCTTGAACTTCTTGATGGTGAAGCCGGAGCGCTTGAAGTCTTCCAGCTCCTGCCGCGACGGCATGACCACGTCGTCGTAGAAGCCCTTGATCTTCACCTTGCCGGTGGTGGCGTCGAACATCTCCGAGACGAGCTTCATCAGCTCGGCGATCGGGTTGCGCGCCGCGCCGCCGGTGACGCCGGAGTGCTGGTCGGTCTCGGCGGTCTCCAGCACCAGCTCGAAGCCCTGCAGCCCGCGCAGCCCGGCGGGGCAGGCCGGCCGGTCGCGCGAGACCCAGATGGTGTCGGAGACCAGGACCGAGTCGGTCTTCAGTTTCTTCACGTGCTTGGCCACGCCGGAGTCGAAGTTCGGCGAGCCGATCTCCTCTTCCAGCTCCCACAGCAGCTGCACGTTGGTGCGCACGCCCGCCTCGCGCGCGGCGCGGAGGCCCCACAGCGCGGTGAGCGCCGGGCCCTTGTCGTCGGTGGTGCCGCGGCCGAGGTACTTGTCGCCTTCCTTGGTGAAGACGAACGGATCGCTGGTCCACGGCTCCGTCTCGCGCGACGCCGGCTGCACGTCGAGGTGGTTGTAGATGGTGACCGACGGCGCGCCCTTGTCGCCGGCGAAGGTGCCGTGCACCAGCGGGTAGCCGGTGGTCTCCAGGACCTCGCCCTTCCCTCCGTGCTCGTGGATCAGCGCCACGGCGCGCTCCGCGCAACGGCGGATGTCGTCCTTCCGCGCCGGCTCGGAGGAGACGGTGGGGATCTCGACGAATTCCTTGAGCGCGGACTCGAACGAGTCGCGCTCACGGTCGGCAAAGGCGAGGAGGGACTTCTTGTCGACGTTCATGCGGCGCGCATTCTACTGCTCCCAGTGCCCTTCTCCCCGCGTGCGGGGAGAAGGTGCCGCGAAGCGGCGGATGAGGACCACCCTCTCCCCGCAAGCGGGGCGAGGGGCACTAGATGTCGGTCACCACCCCACCGCCACGCGGGTCCGAGGCCCCCAGCCGCGTGCCGTCGGCGTCGATCATGACGCCGTGCGCGTCGGCGCTACTGCGCCCAGTGCCCTTCTCCCCGCGTGCGGGGAGAAGGTGCCGCGAAGCGGCGGATGAGGGGCGATGCCACCAGCCCCTCACCCAGCCCTTCGCTACGCTCCGGCCCACCCTCTCCCCGCAAAGCGGAGCGAGGGGCGCTCGATGTCGGTCACCACCCCACCGCCACCCCACCGCGGCGCGGGTCCGACGCCCCCAGCCGCGTGCCGTCGGCGTCGATCATGACGCCGTGCGCGTCGCCGAGGCCGCCGCCGGTGTAGGTCGGCGGCGCGCCGGGGCGCTCGGCGAAGACGTGTCCCATCTTCTCCAGCGCGTCCTGCGTGTCGCGCGAGAACTCGAACGACTCGTACGCGATCTTGTCGGCCAGCCACTGGTGGTGGAAGCGCGGCGCGTCGATGGCCTGCTGCAGGTTCATGCCGTAGTCGACCACGTTCACGATCACCTGCAGCACGGTGTTGATGATGGTGGAGCCGCCGGGGCTGCCGACGGAGAACCACGCCTTGCCGTCGCGCAGCACGATGGTCGGCGTCATCGACGACAGCGGCTTCTTGCGCGGCTCGATGGCGTTCGCCTCGCCCTGGATCAGCCCGTACGCGTTCGGCACGCCCGGCTTGGAGGTGAAGTCGTCCATCTCGTCGTTGAGGAGGATGCCGGTGCCGGCCGCGGTCACCGCCGCGCCGTAGCTCTCGTTCAGCGTGTAGGTATTCGCCACCACGGTGCCGTCGCCGTCGACGATGGTGAAGTGCGTGGTCTGCGGCGACTCGTACGGCAGCGGGTCGGCATCGCCGACCGCCTTGCTGTCCGAGGCGCGCGCCGGATCGATGTCCTTCCGCCGCTGCTCGGCGAACGCGCGCGAGGTGAGCCCGGCCACCGGCACCTTGACGAAGTCGGTGTCGCCGAGGAACTTCGCGCGGTCCGCGTAGGCCCGGCGCATCACTTCCACCATGGCGTGCACCTGCTGCGACGAGTGCCAGCCCATCGCCTTCAGGTCGTACGGCTTGAGCATGTTGAGCATCTCGAGCAGCGCCACGCCGCCCGACGACGGCGGCGGCATGGTGATGATCTCGTGGCCGCGGTAGGTGCCGCGCAGCGGCGTGCGGATGGCCGGCTTGTACTGCTTCAGGTCCTCGGCGGTGACGGCGCCGCCGTGCGCCTGGATGTCGGCGACCAGGCGCCGCGCGGTCTCGCCGCGATAGAAATCGTTCGGGTCGGCCTGGATGCGCGCCAGCGTCTTCGCCAGGTCGGGCTGCGCGAAGGTGTCGCCCGGCTCGTACGGGTTGCCGTCGCGCTGGAAGATGCGCCAGCTCTCCGGGAACTGCTTCATCCGCTCGGTGGTCTGCTTGCCGCGCAGGCTGCGCGAGAGATACTCGCTGACCACGAACCCTTCCGCCGCCAGCTTGCGCGCCGGCTCGACCAGCTCCTTCCACGGCAGCTTGCCGTGACGCTTGTGCGCGAGCGCGAGTCCCGCGACGGTGCCCGGCACGCCGACCGCCTGGTAGCCGATGAGCGACGCGTCCTTGATCAGGTTGCCCATCGGATCGAGGTACATGTCGCGCGTCGCCGACAGCGGCGCGATCTCGCGGTAGTCGATGGCTTCGGTCGTCCCGTCATCCTTCCGGATCAGCATGAAGCCGCCGCCGCCGAGGTTTCCCGCCTCGGGCCAGGTCACCGCGAGCGCCAGGCCGACGGCGACCGCCGCGTCGACCGCGTTGCCGCCGCGCTTCATCACGTCGGCGCCGACCTTCGACGCGATGGCGTCGACCGAGGCGACCACGGCGTGCTTCGCGCGCACCGGAAGGCGCGAGGCGGCCTGCAGCGGGAGGGCGACGAGGAGGAGCAGCGGCAGAAACGTCTTCATGGCGCGGAAGTCTAGTTTAGGTCCCGCGCGAACGCGCCGGCCCGAAGGCCGGCGCCGGCGGACGTCAGGAATCGCACCCCGCCTGGTTGTTCATGCAGAGTTTCGTGATGACCATGCCGAGGCCCTGGAAGCAGTACGGAGGGCCGCTCGGATCGGCCGGCGGCGCAACGTGCACCGGTTGCCACATCCACCATCCCCGCCAGCCTCCCACCGTTCCGTACCAGAGGCCGGTGTCGTAGTCGATGTCCACCGTGATGTATTGCTGCAGGGCGCTGTTCCACGAGCTGCATTGCGGCGTGTAGAGCGCATCGACGGACGACGTCGTCACCTGGACCGGTACCGTCCAGTTGTCCTGGTCGAGGCGCGTGTTCCACTGCATGTACGTCTTCCCGCCCCAGGAGCTCATGTGGTACCAGACGCCGGTGTCGGGATTGCGTTTGAGGTCGCCGCGGCCGATGGCGTGGGGATCCGAGTTGCGCCATGACAACATCGAATGACCGATCTCCATCACCGGTTCCCCCGGCACCACCGGCGGCTGGTTGTTGTAATCCCATACGAGCTGGCCGCTGTGGGCCTGCCATTGCCCGTCGTAGTAGATCTGCGGGTTGGCGCCGAAGCCGTAGGGGTGGGCCGGGTTGTAGCCGAAGCGGAAGGCGAGGATGTCGTAGTACTGCCTGACCGGATCGTCGGGCTTGATCCGATAGTGCGAATACATGAAGTAAATGTAGAACGTTCCATCCGGATTGATGCCGCCCGCCTTGTCGTCGGGATCGAAGACCAGCAACCCTTCGCTGATCCCCTCATCGACGCCGTTGACACTCGGCCCGCCGTTGCAGTCGAGGTACTGCGGTCCGATCAGCGGCTTCCATTGATATCCCGGGGGCGGCGTGCCGGTGTAAATGTTCCAGTTCTCCCCGTCGTCGGATACCGCCCAATAGAGCTTTCCGACGGAGATGTCCGAATTGCCGTTGTTGAAGGCCATGTAATAGCGGTAACCGGTAGAGCTGTAAGAGTTGGCGATCCGCACGATGCTCGGCGAGCCGGTCGCGTCGATGTTGCCGGGCGGGTTGTACGTGCAATGGCGCGCCATCCCCTTGATCTTCGGACACTGGCCGAACGCGGGCGTGGTCCACGCCCCGGCCGAATTACGCCGCGCGCTGTAGATGTCGTCCATGCCGGCGGGCGAAAAAGCGCCGCACGCGTCCGATGACGTTCCCAACAGGTCGCTGTTTCCGGTGCGCTCCACCGACGGATTGCCGGTGTGCGTATAGAAGCCGAGGTCGCCATTCGGGTACTGAAGAACCTCGGGGCTGTACCACGTGTAACGCCAGTCGAACTGCGGGCGCGGGACGACAGTGAGCTCTCCGCCGTTCGTGTTGTAGACCTTGCCGGTGCGGAAGGTCTGCGCCAGCCCGGCCGTGACCGCGAACACGAACAGCAGCACTGCTGTAATGGTCGGTTTCATTGGTTTGCTCCTCGACTGAGATAAGTCGCGGGACCGGCCGATCCCGCGACAGCCAGGCGATCGCGTTAGGACAGGAGGGCAGCAACAACGACGCCGATTGCGCCGAACGGATGAGCATTTTGGGGAGTCATTTCTTGACGTCACGCATGGAAAGCGTACTTGACAAACTGTCAAACAAGCTTGATATTGCGTTCATGAACAGTCCGATCGAATCCGCGTCCATCCGGCCCAAGGTTCTGATCAAAGTGCTCATCGCCGCGGCGATCTTCATGGGCACGGTGCAGTTTCTGGCCTGGTTCATCGCCAACCACCCGGACAGCCGGTGGCGCCTGGTGGCGGCGGCCGCGCCGATCGCGGCGTTCGGGCTCTGCGCCGCCGCGGCGTGGTCAAGCCTGGAGGGGATGGACGAGCGCGCGGTGCGCATGCACCTCGAGGCGCTGGCCTTCGCCTTCGTGGCCTCGCTGGTCTTCCTGATGACGTACAGCTTTCTGGCGCTGGCGGGCGCGGTGACGCTGAAGTTCGAGCTGATCGCGCCGGTGATGGTGACCTTCTGGGTCCTCGGCCTCGGCATCGGGCTCTGGAGATACCGGTGAAGAACCGCCTGCGCATCCTGCGCGCGGAGCGCGACTGGTCGCAGCAGGAGCTGGCGGAGCGGCTGCGCGTCTCGCGGCAGACGGTCAACTCCATCGAGAACGGCCGCTACGATCCGACGCTGCCGCTGGCCTTCCGCATCGCGCGCGTCTTCGGGCAGCCGATCGAGTCGATCTTCGACGACGGCGCCTAGAAGTACTTCCAGCGCGGCACGACGTGCTCCTCGATCTGGAACGACGGCGTCGCGCCCGGCCGCACCACCACCCTCACCCACCCCACCAGCGGCGAGCCCGGCACCTGCATGCGCGTGAGGTTGGGCGCGCGCAGCGGACGATCGACGATGTAGTCGTGGCCGTCGCCGTGGATGACGAGCACCGGCTTGGCGAAACGCGCCGCCTCCTGTTCGAGCGTGGAGAGGAAGGGCTCGAAGGCGTCGGTGTAGTCGTCGCGCCTTTCGGCATGCATGTTGGCGTGGAAGCCGATCACCACCGCCGCCGCGTTCGACTTCGCCGCCTCGGCGAACGTCTCGCGCACCCACGCCGCGGCCGCGTCGGTGCGGCGGCGCGCGCCGGCATCGTCCTCGGGCGTCCGCGCCGGAAAGGGCTGCATCCCGTTCTTGCTGCCGATGATGTCGACGGTGGCGAAGACGACGTTCGCGCGCGACCAGCGCGCGTTCTCCACGAACTCGCCGCTCTGGTGCGCGAGCGCCATCGGCGCGCCGCCGAGGCTGCGCGACGGGTTGGCGAAGAAGATCTGGCGCACGCGCGCGAAGCGCGACTGCGGCGTGAAACCGCCGGAGCCCCGCTCCCAGCAGTCGAAGGTCTCGTTGTCGCCCGGCGTGTAGACCACCGGATACGGCAGGCCGTTGAGGTCGCCGAGGATGCGGCGATAGTGCTCGTCAGTGCACGGGCGCCAGAAGATGTCGCCGACGTCGACCATGAAGGCAAGCTCGTTCGACCGCAGCTCGCGCAGCAGCAGCGGCCACTTCAGCTCATCCCAGAACGTGTACGGCGCGTCGCCCATCACGCCGAAGGCCCAGGTGCCGGGCGGGACGGGGGTGGGCGGGGCGGGGCCGCGCGTGAAGAAGAGGAAGGCCGCGAGGGCGACGACGAGGACGGCGCAGCCGATTCGCCCGCGCCTCATCGCACCACCGCCCAGGCCTCGGCGACCGGGGCGATGCCCGCGCCGAGCTCGCGCACCAGCCGCGCGTACTGCTTGTCGTAGTCCGCCTGCCGGTACGGCATCGTCAGCGGCGCCCAGCGCTCCCACTGCTGCCGAAGGGTCATCCCGCCGTCACCGGAGAAATCGGCGCGCAGCTTCGGGGCGACGTTCAGCGACATCGCTACCTGTACGGTGAGCCACGGCATCTCGTTGAAGTACGTCAGGCTGTTGCCGATGAAGAGCAGCCGCCGCTCGTCCGCCCGGACGTCGATGGCGATGAGGATCAGCAGCAGAAGGACGGCGCGCCGCACGGCGCCGATGCTACGTCACTTGCGCCGGATCTCGATGTTGCTGCCGATGGTGGTGATGCGGACGCGGTTGATGCCGGAGCCGGCGCGCCCGGTGGCCGTGCGCACCACCTTGTCGCTGCGAAAGAGCCGCCAGCGCGTCGACTGGCGCTGCTGGAGCGGGAAGTCGCTGGTGATGCGGTGATCGTTGTTGCCGCTGTCGTCCTCTTCGAGCTCGATGTCGAACTCGGCGCCGAAGTCGTGCGGCAGCGTGAGCGCGATGTCGCCGCCGAGGGAGCGCAGCTGGAGATCGTGCCCCGCGCCGGAGCGGACGACGGTGACGCGGATCTCGCCGCCCATGGTCCCGACGTCCGCGGCGCCGTCGAGCGCCTCGATCTCGATGTCGCCTCCCATCGTCTTCGCCACCACCTTCCCGCCCGCCCGCGAGACGCGGATGTCGCCGCCCATGGTGCGGAGCACGGCGCCGTCGGGCGCGTCGTCGAGGCGGATGTCGCCTCCCATGCGGAACATGGAGACTGAGGCGAGGAGGATGGCGGCGGCGGCGTTCATGCCTCCCTGATACGGCGTGGAGGCGGGATGGTTAACGACGTCCGGTCTTCCGCGCCTGCTCGATCTCGCGCACGATGTCGGCCGCCTCGACGTTGAAGACCTCGGCGAGCTCGAAGAGGGTGGGGAGACTCGGCAGGTTGCGGCCGCTCTCCAGGACGCCGAGGTAGGTGGCGTGCATCCCGCTGCGCTGCGCGAACTTGACGAGCGTCCACCCGCGCTCCGTGCGCAGGCGCTTGATGATCGCGCCGAAACGGAGGGCGTCGGGATGGACTCTTGCGGCCTTCGGCATTGCACGATGATACAGCCATGGATGGGTCCGCTGCCAGCATTCAGGGTCGAGGCAACATCCCCGGGATGTTGCCCCGACCTCGACGATCAGATCCGGCACCTTCCTCGGCAGGTGGTACAACCATCCCTGGATGTTGCCGCCTCTCGCCGATGAGGTCGACGACCTCGATCATGAGGTCCGCAACCATCCATGGCTATTGTCGCAACATCATCGACGAGGAGCCGCGGCAGCATCGAAGGTCGTAGCTACATCCCAGGATGTTGCTCCGACGTCGCCGTCGCATAGCACACCATCCCAGGATGTTGTCAGACCTCGACGATCAGCTCCGGCAACATCCTCGGCAGGTGCTGCAACCATCCCTGGATGTTGCCGCATCCCGCCGAAGACACCGATCACGTCATTCGCGAGGTGTAGCAACATCCAAGGCTGTTGCCCGGACGTCGACGGCGAAGAACGACTCCAGCCATGGATGGTGTTCCGACCTCACGTCGAGGTGATGGCAACATCCTTCACGGTGTTGAACCCAAACTGCACGTACACCGACTACGCGATCACCTCGCCCCACTCGGGCAGTGAAGATCGGCTCCTTCACGGGCACGCGCTTGAAATGGAGCGCGCGTGCGCGACTTCACAACGTTTCAGGATCGAGCGGTTCGGTCAGCCCTGCACGATACTCACGCCGCGCTTCCTCTGCCATTTTCGCGAGAAGATCCTGAGAGCGCGCGAACAGGTCGTCCCACCGCCGCTCCGACTCCAGTTCAGAAAGAATCCATGCGGCGAACGCTTCCCGTTCCGGCTCCGGCAGCTTGGAGGCCTCGGCCATCGCTTTCTCGAGCAGCGTAGTCATGGCCTGTGGATTCTACTTCTGGTCGGACAATGCACCGTTCTTTCGCTCAGACCACACGTGCTCCGGCGGTGCGACGCAAAGCGTCGCGCCAAACGAGGCGTGCGGCGCCGGGCCAGCTACTGCTGCGTGTCAGATGCTGCGGCGTTAGCTGCCGCGCATTAGAACTGCACACGCCACATGCCGCCACCAGTGCACACCCCACAGTGTTGCAAAACCTTCCATGTCTCGCCGTCCAGCAACCGGCTGAGTCCCTTCTTCGCCTTGTCCGCCTTGTTCGCGGATTGCCATTTGGTGTGCCCACAAGGGCTGACTTCTATAAGCACATCATGGCTTGGCGTGCTGTGAGTCTTCTTGTAGTATCGAATTTCGCCGGGAGATGGCGTTGGCTCTTCTTCGTCAACGCCCGAACTTTCGACCTGTGGTCGTTGACTCAGCGCATATTCGGCCGCCTCCGCTCGGCTGCTCCACGTGGCCACACTCCTTTTCGCTTCGGCCAGCTCCTTCCGGAGTTGTTCGTTATCGGAGAGATACGACTTTGCAATCTCCAGTTCTTCGCTGTTCGAGGTGGCTCGTGCTTCGAGTTCGGCTAACTTTCGTCGCGCCGCTTGCGTAGGAATCTCATCAAGCTCGGGTGGTGGTTCTAGCGTGAGCGCCGCGACACTCGTGATCGTCTTGCGTAACGTTTCCCGGAAGCGCACCGAACCTTTTCCGTCATCATCCGCAGAAAGAAGCATTGAGGCTGTCCAAACGGGCGAGTTCAACCTAAACGGGCCATCGGTTTGACGAGTAGGCCAGTACAGTCGTATCGCCCCTCGGTAGCAGGAATGTAGTTTCCCGAGCTTCTTTGTCAGTACCCATGAAGCCGTGTCATCGATCGTGACCACGGCCGCGAGAGAGGTGAGGTCTTTCGCGAGCTCGTCGGCGATTGAACGCCATATTGCTCGTCCCTCGTTTTCCGAGACGACGATAATGGGAATTCGCCGTTCTGCGGACGAAATCATTTCCGCGAGTGCCACTCCGCCTACTTCGCCCTTCATCGCGCGCGCGATCGGGAGAGGTAACTCCCTTCCACCCAAACTCCAGCCGTCCGTGATCTGAAAGAGTAGACGGATGACCCAAGGACATTTGGAATCGGTGAAGATCGGCGTTATCAGGCCGCCTGTATCGCGTACGGTTTGATGAACATAAACGACTAGACGTCGCTGCGATACAGCGAGCGAAATGGTCGTGCTGAACATCTGGCCGTTCGAAGAGGGTTCGTCGAGTTGAAAACGGGTGAGACTTCCCCCGTCAACGGAGGTGAGACTCCGGGTAAACGTTCCTCGCGCTCCGGGAGTCAGCGAATTGAAGGAGCCCGACTCCAGTTTCGGATCGGCTGCGCCTTTCTGGATGAGCCATTTTTCGATCGCAACGACAACCGCTGATGCTACATGGGCGCGCTTTTCCGAGGTGATGCCCTCGAGTTCGAGAAGATAGTTTGCGAGAGTCTGCATGTCGGTTTAGAAGCATACCTTGCCTAGCGGAAGGCGGGCTTTGGTCACCCCAACGTGGCGACACTGCGACATCATCGAGCGGCCGACGCGCCGTCCGCTCGTCGAGGAGCGGTAGTCCGCGTTGATCGAAACGTAGTCGTGCCCGAGGTCGCACGACAGCACGACCGCGCGGGCGGTGCCGTCGCCGAGGTCGAGCGTAATCGGCACGCGCTCGCGGGGCGAAGACGCGGGCGGCGTCTTTCGCGACACGGAATGGGCTCGCCGTTGGCGACGAGCGTGACCGGGCCGAGGCGAGGGAGACTCTCCGGACCGAGAAGCGCGCGCCGCTTCGGCCGGCAAGTGGACGGCGATTTCATGTCCGGGACATACCGAGGGTAGCAAGCAAGATCACGGTGACCGCGGTCGCGGCGATGAACGAGAGATTCGCTAGATGCAGCCATCGCCGTTTCTTCCCGGCAATGGCGTCGATGTCTTCGCACCACTCCTTGATGGAGCCCGAAATCACGTCGGGGACGTTCAGCGCCCCATCTCCGCTCCTCAGCAGCTGAAAGATGCGATGAACGTTGAAGTCGCGCGGCACCGAGCAGAGCACCGTGGCAGAGCACAGGACGACCGAGAGCAACGGAAGGAAGAGCGGGATCAGCGCGACCTTGGGGAGTGAGTCCTTCAGGTTTCCGAAGCTGAAAACCGCCAGATAGACGCCCTGAAGGAGACCGCTGACGGCGATGAGCTGTCTCGACGCATCGTCGTAGCGCGCCATGATCTCGCGCGGCTCGTCGATCCGCGCCTTCGTCCAGTGCTGGATGAACGTTTCCGTGGCTTTGTACGTGTCGGCGGTACCAGGAATGGGCTCGAGTGTCGCGACGGTCATGATCGGATCCTTTCACGTGGACGCGGCGGTGGTTCTCTGCGCCGCACTGGCCTTGGCGAACTCCATCGACTGCGCCTGCTCGATCGCGCTGACCCGTTTCACCAGCTGCTGATGGTACGCGGCGATTTCGGCGTCGTTGTCCATGATCCCCGGGTAGGTGGCGCGCGCTTCCGCGATCAGGTTCTGGATCGCTTCCCTGCCGGCGTCGCGCACCAGCATGATCTCGCGCGGGCGCATCTGGCCCAGGACGGTCGACGCCAGTGACGCGACCAGCGGCAGGATGACGAGGAAAATGCGTCCGACCGAAAAGGTCTTGAACTGTTCCTCGGTCAGGAGCGCCGCGAGCACGGCGGCGCCGAAACTGGCGAGCATCGCCGTGGTCTGCGCAACCTGCCAGCCGCCGAAGTTCAGCTTCACGGAAAACTCGTACCAATGGAGATAGTCCGTTTCGAGCTCGGTCACGTAGCGCTCCAACGCCTCGCCCGGCTTCGCGATTAGTGACATTCCAGGGCCCCCATGGATGGAGTGTCCGGAACGAGCCTTCCCCTACCCCGTTGCTTATTTCGACGGAGTCACTGCCCGGCATGGTCGACCGGCGTGATCGAACGCCACGAGCTCCGAACCATTCAGCTGAGCGACCGCGCGCATGTAGGAGTAATAAGCCGTACGCGCACCGCCGTAAAGAAGAAGCGCGAGAACGACGCACACCGCTGTGACCCGAAGCATTCGAACTCGGGGGCGCTCCTGGCGGCGTAACGCGACGAGCGCGCAACTCATACACAGCAGCAGCGCCAGCGCGGTGTTCCCGCAAAATTGGTACTGGCGCTGATCGCCTGCCACGGCCAGAAGGTAGGCCTCACGATGACCCTCGTCGGTCAGCTGGCGGTAGTCTGGCGCCACCGGCCGAACCGCGCCCCGCTGCGGCGCACCATGGCAGCTGACAAACGGGAGCGCGACGCCAAATGTGGGATCGATGAGTGCGGCGCGACCGATGCTGATCACTCGGCCCGCGGCGAGCGCAAAGACCGCGACGATCAAGGTGGCCCCTACGCTGGGCTGGGTGATGTTCGGCCTGAGAAACTCGCGCAGAGACGAGGAGATCAACGACACGCCGTACAAGGCGATGGCACCCGGCAGGATGTAGGCGATGAAGAGGCCGAAGTCGAGGCCAGGAATCGGCATGTCAACTCAACTTAGGTTTGGGCCTGCAGCCCGTCAACGTTGAGGCCGTCAGGAGCGGTAGTCGGCGTTGATCGACACGTAGTCGTGCCCGAGGTCGCACGACAGCACGACCGCGCGGGCGGTGCCGCCGCCGAGGTCGAGCGTGATGGGGACGCGCTCGCGGGCGAAGACGCGGGCGGCGTCTTTTTCGCGATAGGGGGCGGGCTCGCCGTTGGCGACGAGCGTCACGTTGCCGGCGGCGAGGGAGACTTTGCGGACCGAGAAGCGCGCGCCGCTGCGGCCGACGGCGGCGAGGATGCGGCCCCAGTTCGGGTCGCCGCCGTGCAGCGCGGTCTTCACCAGCGGCGAGGTGGCGATGGCGTGCGCGGCGAGGCGGGCGTCGCGGTCGCTGCGCGCGCCGCGCACCTCGAGCTCCATCACCCGCGTGGCGCCTTCGCCGTCGCGGACGATCATCCAGGCCAGGTCGCGGCAGACTTTGTTGAGCGCCTTTTGAAAATCGGCGAGCCCCTCACCCGGCCTTCGGCCACCCTCTCCCCGCGCAGCGGGGAGAGGGGCACTGGACAACAGCAGCACCGTGTCGTTCGTGGACGTGTCGCCGTCGACGGAGATGGCGTTGAAGCTCTGGTCCACCGCCTCCTTCAGCGCGCGCTGCAGCGTGGCGGGGTCGAGGGCGGCGTCGGTCATGACGAAGGCCAGCATCGTGGCCATGTTGGGGTGGATCATCCCCGCACCCTTGGCCACGCCGACGATGCGGCAGCGCTGTTCGCCGAACTTGAACGTCGCCTGCGCGAGCTTCGGGCCGACGTCGGTGGTGAGGATGGCGTGCGAGAGCGCGTCGATGCCGCCGGGCGAGAGGCGCGTCACGGCATCGGGCAGCGCGGCGCGCACCTTCTTGTCGGGGAGGACGACGCCGATCACGCCGGTGGAGGCGACGAAGATCTCGTTCTCGTCGCAGCGGAGCAGCTCCGCGGCGCGCTCGCGCACGCGGCGCGCGGCGTCCATCCCCTCGCGTCCGGTCACCGCGTTGGCGCAGCCGGCGTTGATCACCACGCCCTTCACGCGGCCGCCGCTCTTGCGCAGCGCGGCTTTCGACAGCGTGACCGGCGCGGCCTGGAACTTGTTGCGGGTGAAGACCGCGGCGGCGTTCGCGCCGTCCGGCGCGACGATCAGTCCGAGGTCGGGGCGCTTCTTGCGGATGCCGGCGCGGACGCCCGAGGCGAGAAAACCCTTCGGCAGCTTCATGGCAGTTTCCGCAGCAGCTCGGCGGCGGCCTCGCGCACGCGCTCGGGCGACGTGCCGCCGAGGGCGGCCTTCTTCGCCAGGACGTCGTCGACGCTGCGCTTGGAGTGCTGGCGCTCGCGGCTGACGATCTCGTGCGCCTCGCGGAAGGGGATCCCCTTCGCCGCCAGCTCGTCGGCGGCGTCGGTGGCGAGGAGCAGCGGGCTGGCGGCGGCGGCGCGCATCCGCTCGCGGTCGAGCTGCAGCGCGGCGAGCAGCGCGTCGAGCGCCGGCAGCACCGTACCGAGCGTGTTGCGCGTGCGGAAGAGCGGCTCCTTGTCGAGCTGCAGGTCCTTGTCGTAGGCCAGCGGCAGCGCCTTCATCGTCGCCAGCAGCCCCACCAGCTCGCCGATGGCGCGGCCGGCGTGGCCGCGCACCAGCTCCAGGATGTCGGGGTTCTTCTTCTGCGGCATGCGCGACGAGCCGGTGGCCAGCGCGTCGGGCAGCTCGGCGAACGCCGCCTCGTCGCTGGTGTAGAAGATCAGGTCCTCGGCCAGCCGCGAGAGGTGCATGAACATCGCCGAAGCGGCGAAGAGGTAGTCGAGCGCGAAGTCGCGGTCGCTCACCGCGTCGAGCGAGTTCGCCGACGCGCGGGCGAAGCCGAGCGACGTGGCCAGTTTCTCGCGGTCGACCGGCAGCGGCGTGCCGGCCAGCGCGCCGGAGCCGAGCGGGCACTCGTCGCCGCGGTCGATGGCGCAGACGAAGCGGTCGCGGTCGCGCAGCAGCATCTCCGCGTACGCCAGGCACCAGTGGCCGAAGGTGATCGGCTCCGCCTGCTTGAGGTGCGTGTAGCCGGGCATCGGCGTCGCCGCTTCCTCCGCCGCGCGCGCGCCGAGCGTGCGCGCCAGCGACGACACCAGCTCGACCGCCTCGGCCGCGGCCTTCTTCAGCCAGAGGCGGAGGTCGGTCGCCACCTGGTCGTTGCGCGAGCGGCCGGTGTGCAGCTTGCCGGCGAGGTCGCCGATCTCCTCGTACAGCTTCGACTCGACGTAGGAGTGGACGTCTTCGTAGTCCTGTGGAGCGCTGGCGTCCTCGCCGGCTGGACCGCCGCCGTCCCGGCGGCGAGACGCCGCCGAGCCAGCCGGCGAGACGCCGGCGCTCCAGATGCGCTGCAGTCCGTCGACGATGGTCTGCGCCTCGGCAGCCGTGAGCACGCCGGCGTCGCCGAGCGCGCGGGCCCAGGCCACCGAGCCTTCCACGTCCTCGGCCAGCAGCTCGCGGTCGAACGCAAACGAGTCGTTGAGCCGGCGGAGGAGCTCCGACGGCCCGGCCTCGAAGCGGCCGCCCCACAAATTCGGCGTCACTGCTGCGCGACCACCTTCAGCCGCGGCGGCGCCGCGTCGATCCGCTTGCGGCCGCGCGTCTGCAGGCCGAAGAGGCGGATGAAGCCCGCCGCGTCGCGCGCGTCGTAGCCGGTCATGTTGAAGCTGGCCAGCGCCTCGGAGTACATCGAGTACGGCGAGGTGCGCGAGACCACCTGCAGTCCGCCCTTGTACAGCTTGAGGGTGACGCTGCCGGTGACGTTCTCCGCGATGCTGTCGACGAAGGCGTCGTACGCTTCCTTCAGCGGCGAGAACCACTGGCCGAAGTAGACGAGCTCCGCGTAGCGCGTGGCGATGCGCTCCTTCTCGTGCGACGACTCGCGGTCGAGGGTGAGCGACTCCAGGGCCTTGAGCGCGGTGACCAGCATGGTGCCGCCGGGCGTCTCGTAGACGCCGCGCGACTTGATGCCGACCAGGCGGTTCTCGACCAGGTCGACGCGGCCGACGCCGTGGCGCCCGCCGATGACGTTGAGCGCCTGGATCAGCTCCGCGGGCGGCAGCTCCTCGCCGTTGACGGCGACGGGGACGCCCGACTCGAAGTCGATGGTCACCTTCTCCGCCTCGTCCGGCGCGAGCGTCGGGTCGACGGTCAGCTTGAACATCGACGCCTCCGGCTCGAAGGCCGGGTCTTCCAGCGGGCCGCCCTCGTGCGAGAGGTGCCAGAGGTTGCGGTCGCGCGAGTACGGGTCCTTCTTGGTCACCGGCACCGGGATGCCGCGCGCCGAGGCGTAGTCGATGGCGTCCTCGCGGGAGACGATGTCCCACTCGCGCCACGGCGCGATGACCTTCAGCTCCGGCGCCAGCGCGGCGTAGGCGAGCTCGAAGCGGACCTGGTCGTTCCCCTTGCCGGTGCAGCCGTGCGCCACGGCGTCGCAGCCGGTGGCGAGGGCGATCTCCACCTGCTTGCGCGCGATGAGCGGGCGGGCGGTGGAAGTGCCGAGAAGGTAGTCCTTCTCATAGATGGCGCCGGCCTTGAGGACGGGGAAAATGTAGTCCTTCGCGAATTCTTCCTTCGCGTCGACCAGATGGAAGTCGCACGCGCCGGTGCGGTACGCCTTCTCCGCCAGCCCGGAAGTCTCCTCGGCCTGGCCGACGTCGACGGCCACCGCGACGACGTCGCAGCCGTAGTTCTCCTTCAGCCAGGGGATGATGATCGATGTATCCAAACCCCCGCTGTAGGCAAGAGCGACTTTGTTGATTTTCTGCATCGCGTTTTTCCTCACGTAGTGCTGAGTGCTGAGTGCTGAGTGGGGTGGGGTGGGACTCAGCACTCAGTACTCAGCACTTTCAACTTTCTAGGCTGCTTTCTCCTGTGTCGCGTTGAGCGCGCTCTCCAGCGCGGTGATGAGCTCCGTGAATGCGCGTTTCGGGGTGATGTACGGGGGCAGCAGCCGCAGGACGTTGTCGCGCGCGGTGCCGACCACGAAGCCTTTGGCCAGCAGCTCGGCGGCGATCGACTTCGCGGGGCGGTTGAACTCCACGCCCCACATGAAGCCGGCGCCGCGCACGTCGACGATCGACGGCACGCGGGCCTGCAGGGCGCGGAGCTGGTCGCCGAACCACTGGCCGCACTCGGCGACGCGCGGCAGCAGCGAGGCCTTCTCGATCTCGTCGAGCACTGCCAGGCCGAGCCGGCAGGCCACCGGGTTGCCGCCGAACGTCGTGCCGTGGTGACCAGGCTTGACCAGCCCTTCGATCGCCTCTCCGGTCAGCACGGCGCCCAGCGGCAACCCACCACCGAGCGGTTTGGCAAGGGTAACGATGTCGGGGACGATGCCGCTCTGCTGGAAGGCGAAGAGCGTTCCGGTGCGTCCCATGCCGCACTGGATCTCGTCGAAGATGAGGATGGCGCCGGTGCGGTCGGCGGCGCGGCGCGCGGCGGCGAGGAACTCGGCCGTCAGCGGGATGATGCCGCCCTCGCCCATGATCGGCTCCAGGAAGATGGCGGAGGTCTTCTCGGTGACGGCCGCCTCGAGCGCGGCGACGTCGTTCGGCTCGATGAAGATCGCGCCCGGGACCAGCGGCTCGAACGGCGTGCGGTAGGCGTCGTGCCCGGTCAGCGAGAGCGAGCCGAGCGTCCGGCCGTGGAAGCTCTCGCGCAGCGCGACCACTTCGCTCCGTCCGGGGTTCGCCAGCCGCGCGAACTTCAGCGCCGCCTCGTTGGCTTCCGTGCCGCTGTTGCAGAAGAAGGCGCGCAGCAGTCCCGAGGCGCGCACCAGGCGCTCCGCCAGCAGCCCCTGCGCGGGGTGGTAGTAGAGGTTGGAGACGTGCAGCAGCGCGTTGGACTCGTCGCGCAGCGCCTTCACCAGGCGCGGGTGGCGGTGGCCGAGGACGTTGACGGCGATGCCGCCCAGGAGGTCCCAGTACTCGCGGCCGCCGGCGTCGACGAGCTTCGCTCCCTTGCCGCTTCGCGGATGAAAGTTCGTGCGCGCGTAGGTACCGAGGATGAACGACTTCTCGCGCTGTTCGACCGCGTCTGGGGACTCATCGTGCAGCAACATTTTTGGCTCCAATCGCAAGGTCTCGCGGTCTCGCGGTCGCGAGGTCTCGCGGCGCTGCGCCCGGCCACGCCGAGACCCCGAGACCGCGAGACTCCGAGACCAACTTCGTTCCGCCCGTTTCGCCGATGGTGACGCTCGCGACGCCGGAGTCCAGCGCATGCAGCGCGGCGAGCAGCTTCGGCCGCATCCCGCCGGTGACCACGTCCGACTGCAGCAGCGCCGTCGCCTCGCCGGCGCTCAGCTCGCGCACCAGGTTGCCGCTGCCGTCGAGCAGGCCGGCGACGTCGGTGATGAAGACCAGCGACTCGGCGCCGAGCGCCGCGGCCAGCGCGGCCGCCGCGGTATCGGCATTCACGTTCAGCAGCCGCCCGTCCGGCCCCTCGGCGATCGAGGAGACCACCGGCATGATCCGGCAGCTCAGCATGGCGCGGATCAGCGTGCCGTTCGCGCTGCGGACGCGGCCGACGTGGCCGAGGTCGACGCCGTCGATCGGCTCGTGCACGTCGGCGACGAGCGTGGAGGCGTCCGATCCGCTGATGCCGGCGGCGCGCAGCTGCATCGCCGACAGCTCGCTGACCAGCATCTTGTTCACGCTGCCGGCCAGCACGGAGACCACCACGTCGAGCGTGGCGTCGTCGGTGATGCGCAACCCGGCGTGGGTCCGCTTCGGGATGCCGAGCGAGGCCAGCTTGGCGTCGACGTGCTTGCCGCCGCCGTGCACCAGCACCACCGGCTCGCCGCGCTTCCACTGCCGGGCGATGGCGTGGAGCGCCGCGTCGCGCCGCTGCACGTCTTCGAGGAGGCTTCCGCCGAGCTTGATGACTTTCATCAGACGAGCGCCTCCGTCTCTTTGAAGCCCATCATCCGGTTGAAGTTCTGCACCGCCTGCGAGGCGGCGCCCTTCAGCAGGTTGTCGATGACCGAGACGATGACCGCCCGCCGCCCGCCCTGCAGCAGGGTGAAGCCGATCTCCGCGCGCGGCGTGTTGACCACGTTCCGCAGCTCGGGCAGCTGCCCGGCGGGGAGGACGCGCACCAGCGGCGCGTTGGCGTACGACTTGGTGTAGGCGTCGGTGATCTGCTGCTCGCTCATGGCGTGCAGGAAGCCGACGTGGATGGTCGACAGGATGCCGCGCACGGTCGGCAGCAGGTGCGGGACGAAGACCAGCGGCGCGCGGTCGCCGAGGTGGAGCTGCTGGCGGATCTCCGGCTCGTGCCGGTGGTTGCCGACGCCGTAGGCCTTGAAGTTGCCGAACAGCTCGGCGAACGACCACTGCAGGTCGGCCTTCTTGCCGGCGCCGGAGACGCCGCTCTTCGAGTCGCAGATCACCGGCTGCTCGCGGTCGATGGCGTAGATCAGCGGGCGGAGCGCGAGGAGGATCGAGGTCGGGTAGCAACCGGGGTTGGCCACTAGCTTCGCGTTTTTCAGCTCGCCGTTGCACCACTCGGTGAGGCCGTAGACGGCATGCTCGAGCAGCGCCGGCCGCGCGTGCTTGAAGCCGTACCAGCTCGGGTACATCGCCGGATCGTCGAGGCGGAAGGCGCCGGAGAGGTCGATGACTCTCATTCCGCGGTCGAGCAGCTCCGGGGCGAGCTCCGCCGACACTTCGTTCGGCGTGGCCAGGAAGACGATCTCCGCGTTGGCGGCGACGAGCGTGTCGAGGTCGAACGGCTCGGCGATGAGATGCGGCAGCGCCGGCGCGATCTCGCCGCGCGCGCCGCCGCGCGATGAATAGAGTCCCACCAGCTCCACCTCGGGATGTTTGGCGAGGATGGCGGTGAGCTCGGAACCGGCGTAGCCGGTTGCCCCGACGATGGCGACTCGCGTGGCCATCAGCGTGCGTGCCTTCGGGCCGGCGTGATGCCGGCGATCTGCTGGAGATGCCGCGCGTAGGCGGAGGCGGCGGCGGGAGTGCGGAGGCAGACGAAGATGGTGTCGTCGCCGCCGACGGTGCCGAGGACGTCGTCGAGCTGCGCGACGTCCATGGCGCTGGCCACCGGCTGGGCGGCGGCGGGCGGGGTCTTGATCACCACCATGTTGCCGCCGGCCTCGGCGGAGAGGACGCTGTCGCGCACCAGCTGCTCCAGGCGCTCCTCGCGCAGCTCGCGCGGGGTGAAGGAGGCGATGGGGGTGACCGCGGCGAGGTCGCCGGGGGCGACGTAGCCGTTCGGGCTCTTGGCCACGCCGAGCTCGCGGAGGTCGCGGGAGAGCGTCGGCTGGGTGACGCGGACGCCGCGCTTGCGCAGGGCGGCGAGGAGCTCGTCCTGCGAATGGACGTTCTGCTCGCCGATGATCCGGAGGATCTCATCGCGCCGCCGCAGAATCTCGCCATGTGCATGAATATTCATTGGTTTGAATTTTTATTCATTCAGACGGGCTTGTCAACGGCTAAGATGGGGGGATGATTCCCTGGCTCCTGGCCCTGGCCGCGACGCTGGCGGGCGACGTCACCCATCAGCGCACGGTGGCGTTGGGAAAGGCCACGGTGCGGCTGATCCAGGTCCTTCGTCCCGACTCCAGCTGCAGCGCGCGGCTCGAATTCCGGCGTCCCGGCAAACCGCGGCGCATCCTCTGGAGCGGCAACGCCGAGGCGGTGGGACTCGTGGCCGGTCTCTTCATCCCGGATCGACAACCGTCGGCCGGCTACCTCACGGTCGTCAAGGCGGGCGACTACGAGGGTCTCCTCCTCTTCGTCGAACCCGACGGCTCCCTGACCACGCTCCCCGGCGGCTGGTTCTGGATCGACGAGCCGCACCGGCTGCTGTTCGCCATCAGCGCCAGCGACGATCCGGAAACGGTGGTGGTCGATCTGCGGACGCTGCGTCGCGTCGGGGAGGACATCGCCATCACTCCCGAGTATTTCTACCGCGACGGCAACCGCGTCTTCCTCACGGGACAAGGCCTCGACGGCGAGCGCGCCTTCGAGTTCGACTTCACCAGGCGCCGTTTCGTGAGGACCCAATCGGCGCGCACCCGCTGGACGCGCATCCCGTGGGATTTCGATCTCAACCACCAGCCCGAGTGCGGTTCCCGATAAACTCCTCCCCATGAAGGTGCTCGTTTTCGGAGCCACCGGCGGGACCGGGCGGGCGGTGGTAGAGCAGGCGCGCGCCGCCGGCCACGAGGTGACCGCGTTCACCCGCGCCGAGCACGGCGACGTCACCACCGACCGCGACGCCGTCGCTCAGGCCCTGCGCGGGCAGGACGCGGTCATCAGCGCCCTCGGACGCGGCAAGTCGTTCCGCTCCAGGCAGCTGATGTCGCGCGGCATGGACGTCATCCTCCCCGCCATGCAGCGCGAGGGCGTGCGCCGGCTGATCGTCACCTCGGCCTTCGGCGTCGGCGACCAGCTCTACGAGGCGCCGTTCGTGGCGCGGCTCTTCTTCCGCCTCCCGCTGCGCCACATCTACAACGACAAGGCCATCGCCGACGACTTCGTGCGCGAGAGCGATCTCGATTGGACCATCGTCTGCCCCACCATGCTCACCGACCGGCCGCCCACCGGCCGCTACCGCGCCGGCGAGCACCTGGAACTGCACGGCTTGCCGAAGATCTCGCGCGCCGACGTGGCGGAGTTCATGGTCAGGCAGCTGACGGACCAAACCTGGCTGCGAAAAACGGTGGTGATCAGCGACTGACCGCCCCCCAGCGCCGGCCCCTCACCCGGCCTTCGGCCCTCTCCCCGCTCCGCGGGGAGAGGGGCGCTGGGGGCGAGGCCTGCCGTTTGCACGCCGAGTCCCCGGAGGCCATCATGTCCCGCGTAGAGCCAAAAGACGATCGCCGCGACGCCAAGCGCGAGGCGGACGACAAGAAGAAGAAGGATTGAAGCACCACAAGCTCGGCACTCTCGAAGTCTCCTCCATCGGCCTCGGCTGCATGGGGATGTCCGAGTTCTACGGCGCGCACGACGACGCGCAGTCGATCGCCACCCTCCAGCGCGCGCTCGACCTCGGCGTGAACTTCCTCGACACGGCCGACATGTACGGCCCGTTCACCAACGAGCAGCTGGTGGGCCGCGCCATCCGCGGGCGCCGCGACGAGGTGGTGCTGGCCACGAAGTTCGGCAACGAGCGCAACCCCGACGGCAGCTGGGTCGGCATCAACGGGCGGCCCGAGTACGTCCGCGCCGCCTGCGACGGCTCGCTCCAGCGCCTCGGCGTCGACCACATCGACCTCTACTACCAGCACCGCGTCGACGCCAAGACACCGATCGAGGAGACCGTCGGCGCGATGGCGGAGCTGGTGCGCGCCGGCAAGGTGCGCCACATCGGCTTGTCCGAGGCGGCGCCGAAGACGCTCCGCCGCGCGCATGCCACGCATCCGGTCACGGCGCTGCAGACGGAGTACTCGCTCTGGTCGCGCGAGCCGGAGGACGAGATCCTGCCGACGGTGCGCGAGCTCGGCATCGGCTTCGTCGCCTACTCGCCGATCGGCCGCGGCTTCCTCTCCGGCCGCATCAAGTCGGTTGACGACCTCGAGCCGGGCGACTACCGCCGCGTCAACCCGCGCTTCGTCGGCGAGAACTTCCAGCGCAACCTCGACCTCGTGGCGCGCATCGAGGAGCTGGCGCGCGAGAAGGGCGTCACCCCCGCGCAACTGGCCATCGCCTGGGTGCTGGCGCAGGGCGACGACATCGTCCCCATCCCCGGCAGCCGGCGCATCGCGCATCTCGAGGAGAACGCCGCGGCCGCCGATATCGAGCTGACGCCGGACGACCTGGCGCGCATCGACGAAGTGGCGCCGGCCGGCGCGGCGGTCGGAGACCGCTACCCCGATATGTCGCGCGTCAACTTGTAACGTTTATCCTTCGCCGCCACCAGTTTATCCTTCGCCGCGTAGCGGCGGAGGGTCTGGCGCCCATGTGCGCTGCGCCTGTGGGCTCCAGATCCTGACGCCTTCGGCGCCAGGATAAACTGGGATCGCGGAGGCCGGCGCTGAGGTTATCCTTTCGCCATGATTGCACCGCTGCTTTTCGCCGTCGCCATCGCCGGGGATTGGGCCGGCACCTCGATCTGCACCGATCTCAAGGCGGCTCCCGCCTGCCACGACGAGGTCGTGATCTACCACATCACGCCGAAGGACAAGAACTTTCACGTCGTCGCCGACAAGATCGTCGACGGCAAGCCCGAGTACATGGGCGAGTTCGACATGACGCTGGAAGGCTCGCATCTGAAACACGAGATGGTCAACCGCCGTGGCGAGCGCGCGCTATGGGACTTCGAGGTGAAAGGCGACCGCATCGAGGGCACTTTGAAACTGCTCCCCGGCGGCGAGATCATCCGCAAGATCGAGGCGAAGAAAAAATGAGAGCCAGACTCTTTGTCGCAGTCTTTCTGATCGCAAGCGCCGCGCAGGCCTGGAACTTCACCGGACACCAGATCGTGGCCGGCATCGCCTGGGACAACATGAGCGAAACCGCGCGGGCGAAGGCCATCGCCGTGCTGCAGGCCGCGCCGGACGATGCCTGCCTGCGCGACCTCATGCCGGCCGATGACCGGCCGCTGGCCGAGCGGCAGCGCGAGTTCTTCATGCGCGCCGCCACCTGGCCCGACCTGGTCCGGCCGGCCAAGGACGACACCCGCGCCTGCACGCGCTACCATCACCCCAACTGGCATTTCATCAATTACTTCTGGCAGGGCGTGTCGGGCACGACCGGCGCCACCGCGCCGAAGGAGCGCACCGACATCGAGGTGCCGGAAGTGAACGCCGTCGAACGGCTGGCCCTCTTCCGGCCCTATGTGACCTGCGACCAGGCGGCATGCGGCACCACCCCCGCGGAGCGCGCCACCACCCTTCCCTGGATCCTCCACCTGGTCGGCGACCTTCACCAGCCGCTGCACACCAGCGCGCGCACCACCACCAACGCCGACGAACTGAAGGGCGATCAGGGCGGGAACCTCTTCAAGACGGGCACCGGCGAACGGCCGCCGTCGCTGCACGGCTTCTGGGACGGCATCCTCGACCGCACCATCACCCGGCACGCGGACGAGCCGACCATCGTCTACCTCGACCGCGTCATCGGCGTCATCACGCACGACCGGCCGCGCGCCTCGCTGGCCGGCAATCTCCACTCCGGCGACGCGCAGGAGTGGTCGCGCGAGGGGCTGACCACCACGATGAGCATCATCTATCCGCAGAGCCTCGAGCGCGGCGTACAGCCGAGTGAGACCTACCGGAAGATGGCCTTCGAGACCTCGGAGACGGCGGTGGCGCTGGCCGGCTACCGGCTGGCGGACATGCTGAACCGCATGTTCCCTTAATCACACTTTATCCTGGCGCCGAAGGCGTCAGGATCTGGCGCCCATGTGCGCTGCGCGTATGGGCGCCAGATCCTCCGCCGCTTCGCGGCGAAGGATAAATTACTAAAACAGCGCCATCTGCACGCCGCGCGGCGGCACGGGGGCGCGCGGCCCGCCGCGGCGCTTGATGTCGAAGAGTCCCGTGGCCTGGAACTGCTGCGCGATCGACAGCTCGAGCTGCGCGCCGGTGCGCGCGATGGTGCGCAGGGCCATGTCGCGCACGATCGACTCGTGGTTGTTCTTCTGTGAGAGGTGGATCATGCAGAGCGTCTTCAGGTCGGCGCCGATCATCCGCTGCACGGCGAGCATGGAGTCGTCGTTCGAAAGGTGGCCGAAGCGCGACATGATCCGCCGCTTCAGCGACCAGGGATAGGTCCCCATCCGCAGCATGTCGAGGTCGTGATTCGACTCGAAGAAGAGGCCGTCGCACTGGCGGAGGTGCTGCACCACCGGCTCGTCGGCGTACCCGAGGTCGCTGGCCAGGCCGACGCGGGTGCCGTCGCGCGACTCGATGACGAAGCAGGCGGGGTCGGCGGCGTCGTGCAGCGTGCGGCGGGCGTGAACGTTCAGCTCCCCGATTGCGAAGGTGGAGTCGTTGGGGAAGACGACGTAGGGCGTCTCCGCGCGGTCGATGTCGCTGGCGTCGAGCGTCCCCTGCGTCAGGTAGATGGGGATGCCGTATTTGCGCGCGATGCTGCCGGCGCCGCGGATGTGGTCGTAGTGCTCGTGGGTGACGACGATGGCGCGCAGCTTCTCGATGTCGCGGCCGACCTGCACGAGCCGCCGCTTGGTCTCGCGCGGCCCGAAGCCGGCGTCGACCAGGATGGAGGTGCCGTCGCTTTCGAAGTAGTACGCGTTGCCTGCGCTGCCGGATCCGAGGGGGGCGACGATCACCCAGGGATGGTAGCGCAGTCTCGAGGTCTCGGGGTCTCGCAGCGCGCTGGTCGTAAGGGTTGCGAGGTTTCGCGGTTGCGGGGTCTCGCAGCGCTCCGCTAAACGGACGATCGTCGCTCCAGCGGAGCCCCGCGAGACCCCGAGACCTCGCTACCTCGCAACCCGCGACGTCGAGACCCCGCAACCTCGCAACCTCGCAACCCCGCCGCAACCCCGCTATACAATCCGCCCCAATGCCCATGGAACGTTTCATCGTCGAGGGTGGCCGGCGGCTGGAGGGGACGATCCGTCCCGGCGGCAACAAGAACGCCGCGCTGCCGATCCTCGCCGCCTGTCTTCTCACGGACGAGCCGATCGTCCTCCGCAATCTCCCCGACATCCAGGACGTGCGGGTGATGATCCAGATCCTGGAAGGGATCGGCGTGGCGGTGGAGCGGCTGGAGACGAACGTCGTCCGCCTGGAGGCGAAGGGCGACTGCTCGTCCCATCCCGACACCGACCTGTCGCGCAAGATCCGCGCGTCGATCCTCCTGGCCGGCTCGCTGCTGGCGCGCTGCGGCTCCGCGGAGATCGCCAAGCCGGGCGGCGACGCCATCGGCCGCCGCCGCGTCGACACGCACCTGCTCGCGCTGGAAGCGCTCGGCGCGCAGATCGAGGTCTCGGCCTACCACTACCGGATGAGCGTGCGGCAGCTGCGCGGGACGAAGATGTTCCTCGACGAGGCCTCGGTCACGGCGACGGAGAACGCCATCATGGCCGCGGTGCTGGCCGAGGGCGACACCGAGATCTACAACGCCGCCGCGGAGCCGCACGTCCAGGACCTCTGCCGCTTCCTCAACATCCTCGGCGCGCAGATCGAGGGGATCGCCACCAACTCGCTGCGCATCCGCGGCGTGGAGTCGCTGCGCGGCGGCGAGTTCTTCATCCCCAGCGATCACATCGAGATCGGCTCGTACATCGGGCTGGCCGCGGTCACGCACAGCGAGCTGCTGATCGAAGACGCCGTGCCGCACCACATGCTCGCCGTGCAGCACATGCTGGAGAAGCTCGGCGTGGAGATCCGCGTGGAGGGGCCGCACATCCGCGTGCCGGGCGAGCAGAAGCTCCGCGTCCGCTACGACAAGGACATGGCGGTGCCGAAGATCGACGACGGGCCGTGGCCGCTGTTCCCGGCCGACCTGCTGTCGATCATGATCGTCGTCGCCACGCAGGCCGAGGGGACGTCGATGATCTTCGAGAAGATGTTCGAGTCGCGCCTCTTCTTCACCGACAAGCTGATCTCCATGGGGGCGCGCATCATCCTCTGCGACCCGCACCGCGCCATCATCGTGGGCGGCAACCGCCTGCACGGCGCGGAGATCTCCAGCCCCGACATCCGCGCCGGCATGGCGCTGCTGCTGGCCGCGCTCTGCGCCAAGGGCGAGAGCACCATCCACAACATCCACCAGATCGACCGCGGCTACGAGCGGATCGAGGAGCGGTTGAACGCGATCGGGGCGAGGATTCGGAGAGAGAGAGACGAATGACGGGGAACGGGGGGAACGGGAATGTTGAATGTTTAATGTTGAAGGTTGAATGAGGTCCGCCAATGGACGACGACATTCAACATTCAACATTCAACATTCAACATTCCCGTCTCTCCCTTCCCCGCGGTCGCACCCTGAGTCTCGGTCCCGCTCCGCTCGTCATGGGCATCCTCAACGTCACCCCTGACTCCTTTTCCGACGGCGGCGTCCACTTCGACCACGCCAAGGCCATCCACGCGGCGATGCAGATGGAGGCGGACGGCGCGGCGGTGATCGACGTCGGCGGCGAGTCGACGCGGCCCGGCGCGGAGCCGATCGCCGCGCAGGTGGAGATCGACCGCGTGGTGCCGGTGATCGCGCAGATCCGGCAGCGCAGCGACATCCCCATCTCCGTCGACACGCGCAAGGGGGCGGTGGCGGAGGAAGCGATCGCCGCCGGCGCCGACATGATCAACGACGTCAGCGCCATGCGCTACTCCGCGGGGATGCCCGCCATCGCCGCGCGCGCCGGCGTGCCGGTGATCCTGATGCACATGCGCGGCGAGCCGGCCACCATGCAGCAGTACGCGGTGTACGGCGACGTGGTGGCGGAGGTCGGCGAGGAGCTGCAGGACCTGGCCGACGACGTGCGCGGCGCCGGCGTGGAGCAGATCCTGATCGATCCCGGCATCGGCTTCGCCAAGACGTGGGAGCACAACCTGGAGCTGCTCGCGCGCGCCGGCGAGCTGCGGCGCATCGCGCCGGTGGTGATCGGCGCCTCGCGCAAGGCGTTCATCGGACACCTCACCGGCCGCGACGCGGGCCCCGACCGCGCCATCGGCTCGCTGGCCGCAGTCGCCGCCGCGCACCGCGCCGGCGCGGCGATGGTGCGCGTGCACGACGTGCGCGAGACGGTCGATTTCCTGAAGGTGCTGGCGGCGATCGAGGAGCGCAGGGTAACCCCCGCATGAGCTGGTACGACCGTTTACTCCAGCTCCAATTCACCTGGCGCGACGCGGTCGACGTCGTGGTGGTCGCCTTCATCATCTACAACATCCTGGCGCTGATCCGCGGGACGCGCGCCATGCAGGTCTCCATCGGCCTGATCGTGCTGGCCAGCTCGTTCTTCGTGGCGCGCGCCTTCGACCTGCCGGCGCTTGAGGCGATCTCGCGCGAGATCCTCTTCTACCTCCCCTTCGCCATCATCGTGCTGTTCCAGACCGAGATCCGCCGCGCGCTGGCGCGGATGACGTCGAACCCGCTGATGGCGCTCTTCACTCCCGCCGCGGCCAGCGTCTCCTTCGACGCCATCGTCGGCGCCTGCCGCATCCTCTCCGCCAACCGCATCGGTGCATTGATCGCCGTCGAACGCTCGCAGAGCCTGCGCATGTACGCCGAGGCGGCCAAGCCGGTCGACGCGCTGATCAGCAGTGAGCTGCTGGTGACCATCTTCACGCCGGGCGGGCCGCTGCACGACGGCGCGGTGATCGTGCGCGGCAACCGCGTGGTCGCCGCCGGCGCCTTCCTGCCGCTGACCGCCACGCCGCCGCCGCGGCTCGAGCACGGCACGCGGCATCGCGCGGCGCTCGGCCTCAGCGAGGACAGCGACGCCTTCGTGGTCGTCGTCTCCGAGGAGAACGGGTCGATCGCCGCGGCGAGCGAGGGGACGCTGAAGGAGAACCTCGACGCCGACTCGCTCGGCGCGCTGATGAAGGAGCGGCTGGTCCGATGAACAACCTCGGACTCAAGGCGCTCTCGCTCCTGCTGGCGCTCACCGTCTGGTTCGTCGTCTCCGCGCCGCGGCGCGAGCCGGTCTTCGAGCGCGCCTTCGCCGTGCCGGTGTCGTTCGCGCGCATGCCGCGCGACCTGGTCGTCACCAACACCGACCAGGTACCGGAGAACGTCACGGTCCGCCTGCGCGGCCGTCTCTCCGATCTCCGCTCCCTCTCCTCGGCCAACCTAGAGGTGACGCTCGACATGAGCTGGGTGCAGTCGGGCGAGGCGACCATCACGCTACTGCCAAAAGCGATCAACGTGCCGCCGCAGATCGAGGTGCTGTCGATGGAGCCGACGCGGCTGCGCTTCCGCATCGAGCAGCTGCGGCAGAAAGTGGTCGACATCCGCCCGTTCCTGGTCGGCGATCCGCCCACCAGCTACACGGTCGGCGAGCCGGTGCTGGAGCCGGCGCAGGCGCTCGTTTCCGGCCCCACCTCGCAGATGCGAAATCTGACGGAAGTGGCGACTGAACGCATTATCATGACCGGCCGCACCGAGACGTTCACGCAGAGTGTGGCGGTGGTCTCCGACGCGTCGCTGGTGCGGGTGATCGAGCCGCTGACGACGCAGGTCACGGTGCCGGTGACGGCGGAGATCGGGCCGCAGCCGCTCACGGACAGCAGCGAGCAGGGCGCAGCGAGCAGCGAGCAGCAAAAAACGACGAAAAAAAATGCGAACCCTGTTCGGCACTGACGGCATCCGCGGCAAAGCGCATCAATACCCCTTCGACCCGGCGACGATGTTCGCCCTCGGCCGCGCGCTCAGCCAGCGCATGCCCGGCACGATCCTCCTCGGCATGGACACGCGCGAGACGGGCCCGGAAATCGCCCGCGCGCTGACCGCCGGCATCGCGGACGCCGGCGGCAAGGCGATCTTCATCGGCGTCGTCCCCACGCCCGCCGTCGCCTACCTCTGCCGCACCTCCGACGCGGTGGCCGGCATCTCGATCTCGGCGTCGCACAATCCGTACGAGGACAACGGCGTGAAGGTCTTCGGCCACGACGGGATGAAGATCGCCGACGCGGCCGAGGAGGAGATCGAGGACTCCATGCGCGCGCTGCGGCGCGACGACGTGACCGTTCCCGACATCGAGCTGCGCGAGAACCGGCAGCTGATCGAGACCTACGAGAACTTCCTGGCCGAGGGCATCGACCTGCACGGCGAGAAGGTCGTGCTCGACACCGGGCACGGCGCTGCGTTCCGCATCGCGCCGGAGGTCTTCCGCCGCGCCGGCGCGGAAGTGCGCGTCATCAACGACCAGCCGACCGGCACGAACATCAACGAGAACGCCGGCGCGCTGCACCCCGAGGCGCTGGCCGAGGTGGTGGTGGCGGAGAAGGCGGCGTTCGGCGTGGCCTTCGACGGCGACGCCGACCGCGCCATCTTCGTCGACGACGCCGGCAAGGTGCGCGACGGCGACGAGATCATCTACCTCTGGGCCCAGCGGCTGAAGCGCGAGGGGCGCCTCCGCAGCGGCTGCGTGGTGACGACAGTGATGTCGAACTTCGGCTTCGAGCAGCAGCTGAAGGACGACGGCATCGAGCTCTGCCGCGCGCAGGTCGGCGACAAGTACGTGCTGGAGATGATGCTCGAGCGCGGCGCGGTCATCGGCGGCGAGCAGTCGGGGCACATCATCGACCTGCTCAGCCACACCACCGGCGACGGCATCCACACGGCGCTGGTCTTCGGCGAGCTGCTGGCGCAGGCGCATCAGCCGTTCTCGCGGCTGGCCACCTTCACGCCGATGCCGCAGATCCTGCTCAATGAGAAGGTGGCCTCCAAGCCGCCGCTCGAGTCGCTGCCGAAGTACCAGGCGGCGCTGGCCGAGGCGCAATCGCAGCTCGGCGGCAAGGGGCGGATCCTGGTCCGCTACTCCGGCACCGAGAACAAGGTGCGGGTGATGGTGGAGGGCCCCGACGCGGCGCTGATCAAGACGCTCGCGGAGCGGCTCCGAACTGTACTGAAGGATGAGATAGACGGGTAGCAGCCCCGTCGCTATACTGCGCCATCCATTTTCAAGGCTAGGTCTCACTGGGAGAGATAGATGGCGAAGGCGAAGGGGAAGTCAGCGGCCCCGAAGGCGAAGAAAACCGCTGCAAAGAAGTCCAAACCGGCGCCGAAGCCTGCTCCGAAAACAGCCAAAAAGGCACCAAAGAAGGTAACTAAACCGGCCAAACCGGCGCCGAAGGCGAAGCCCGCCCCGGCCCCGAAGAAGAAAGCCGCCCCTCCAGCGAAACCGGCCGGCAAGTCCGCGGCGAAGCCCGCCTCGAAGCCGGCCGCGGGCAAAGTGAAGACCGCGGCGAAGACCGTGGCCAAGGTCGCCGCGGTTGCCGCGGCAGGAGCCGCCGCCGCGACGGTGGTGAAGAAGGTGGCCGCCGCGCCTGAGGAAGGGAAGCGCAAGCGCCGCTCGCGCCCGCGCGTGACCTCCAGCGGACCTCCGACCGCCGCCTGGTTCTCGCAGGGCGAGAAGCCGCGGCCGTCGTCGTTCATCCCCGCGCCGCCGCGCGCCGAGGCGCCGTCGCTGGTGGCCGCGCCGCCGGCGTCGTCGGACCGGCTGGTCGGCTCGCACGAGCTGACCGAGTTCGCGGTCCGCACCGTGCCGGTGCGCGTCGACGTCGAAGCCGGCGCCGGGCGCATCGTCCTCTCCATCTCCCCGACGGAAGTCGAGCTGCGCGTCACTGAGGGGATCGAGTGGGACTTCCGTTACCTCGGCGGCGCCGACGTGATCATCGACGAGATCATCATCGACTTCGACAAGCCGTCGCCGTTTGCCACCACGTCCTTCCGCTCGCGCCGCCCCGGCGCGGCGCGGCCGCATCGCCAGCTCTCCGGCGCCGTGCAGAAGACCGCGAACGGCACGCGCGCGCAGTACACCATCCGGGCCATGAACGCCTTCAAGACTGAAATGGCCAAGGCCACATTGTGGGTGAGGGTAATCGTATGAGCCTAGAAAGCCTGATCTGGTTCCTTCTCATCGGATTGATCGCCGGCTGGCTGGCCGGCAAAGTGATGCGCGGCGGCGGCTTCGGCGTAATCGGCGACATGATCGTCGGCATCATCGGCGCGCTGCTCGGCGGCTGGATCTTCGGCAAGCTGGGCATCAGCGCCGGCGGAAGCCTGATCGGCGCGATCATCGTCGCCTTCGTGGGGGCGGTCGTGCTGCTCTTACTGCTGCGGCTGATCAAGAGAGCATAATCCTGAGCGGGGGCGGGTCCGAGGGGCGGGAGCGAAGGATCTTCGGTTCCACCGGATCCCTGCTGCTATTCGCGCTGCTCATGCACCGCTCGCGCTGACCGCGCCTCCACGCCGGCGGTGAGATCAGCGCGACAGGTCGTCAAGGCCGCGCGAATGGGCGGCAGCCAACCGGTCGAACCAAAGATCCTTCGCTCCCACCCCTACGACCCACCCGCGCTCAGGACTGGCTTTTGGTGCTGCTCCTGCAGCGAGGTGATGGTCCGCAGCCCCTCGCGCATGGAGCGGATCCCGTGCACGGCCGCGGTGGCGGCGGTGAGGGTGGTCAGGCAGGGGATGCCGTACTGCAGCGCGGCGCGGCGGATGTAGGCGTCGTCGTAGAACGACTTCTTGCCCAGCGGCGTGTTGATGACCATCGAGACCTCGCCGTTGATCAGGCGGTCGACGATGTTGGGGCGCTCGCTCTCGTGTACCTTCCAGGCCAGGCCGGCGGCGACGCCGTGGTGCTCGAGGAAGTCGCGCGTCCCCGAGGTGGCGATGATCTGGAAGCCGAGGTGCGCCAGGTCGCGCGCCAGGTTGACCACCACCGGGCGCTTGTCGTTGTCGTTCACGGAGATGAACGCGGTCCCCTCGCGCGGCAGCACGGTGCCGGCGCCGAGGAGTGCCTTGGCGTAGGCGTCGCCGAACGTCCGCGCGCTGCCCATCACCTCGCCGGTCGACTTCATCTCGGGGCCGAGCACGGTGTCCTCGCGCGGGAAGCGGCCGAACGGGAAGACCGGCGTCTTGACGAAGTAGTCGTCGACGCGCGGCTCGTTGGTCAGCCCCTGCTCGCGCAGCGACATGCCGGCCATCGCCTTCGCCGCGATCTTGGCGAACGGCACGCCGGTGGCCTTGGAGACGTACGGCACGGTGCGCGAGGCGCGCGGGTTCACTTCCAGCACGTACAGCTCGCCGTGGTAGATGGCGTACTGCACGTTCATCAGCCCCACCACGTTCAGCGCCTTCGCCAGCTCGACGGTGCGGCGGCGGATGCGGTCCTGCTCGCGGCCGCCGATGATGTACGGCGGGATGACGCACGACGAGTCGCCGGAGTGGATGCCCGCCTCCTCGATGTGCTCCATCACGCCGGCGATGACGACGTCGGTGCCGTCGGAGACCGCGTCGACGTCGAGCTCGATGGCGTCCTCGAGGAAGCGATCGATGAGGATGGGATGTCCGGGCGCGGCTTCCATGGCGTAGCCGATGAACTCGCGCAGGTTGCTCTCGTCGTAGACGATGGCCATGCCGCGCCCGCCGAGGACGTACGACGGCCGGACGACCACCGGGAATCCGATGCGCCGCGCGACGTCCATCGCCTCCGACTCCGTCATCGCCGTGCCGTTCTCCGGCACCAGGATGTTGTGCTCGCGCGCCAGCGCGCCGAAGCGCTCGCGATCCTCGGCGATGTCGATCGACTCCACCGACGTCCCCCACATCGGCGTCCCCGCCTCGGCCAGCGCCTTGGCCAGCTTCAGCGGCGTCTGCCCGCCGAACTGCACGATGACGCCTTCCGGCTTCTCGAGGTCGACGATCTCCAGCACGTCCTCGAGCGTCAGCGGCTCGAAGTAGAGGCGGTCGGAGGTGTCGTAATCCGTCGAGACTGTCTCCGGATTGCAATTGATCATGATGGTCTCGAAGCCCTGCGCACTTAACGAAAAGCACGCATGGCAGCAGCAATAGTCGAAT
>Ga0157377_10000057_pt1 | contig 87502 bp, 73 predicted proteins | sample M55metaG_FD_121116 | JGI IMG/M metagenome (GOLD analysis project Ga0157377, IMG submission 121116) | Miscanthus rhizosphere microbial communities from Kellogg Biological Station, Michigan, USA - M5-5 metaG | ecosystem: Host-associated > Plants > Roots > Rhizosphere > Soil | place: USA: Michigan... | reverse complement strand
CACGCGATGAACGTTGCGATGCTCGCCGCGACGACGCCGATCGTGCTCTACGTCGATGACGATGTCGAGCCGGCCGCGCGACTGATCGCCGCGCACGAGCGCGCGCATGCGGACGAATCGATCTGGGCCGTGGTCGGACAGATTCTGCAGCCGGGTCAAACGCCGCAACACTACGACCAGCCGGAAGACGATCTGGAGTTTCACTTCAATCACGATGTTGGCTGCTTCGTGGCGAACGTGATGGCCGGCAACCTCTCGGTGAAGCGCGAGCGCGCAATCGCTGCCGGCGGCTTCGACGAGAACTTCGTCATGGCGGCGTATCGCTTCGAGACCGACTTCGCGCTGCGGCTGGTGGCCGCCGGCGGCACGATCTGGTTCGAGCCGCGAGCCTCGCTGCGGCACCTCAAGCTCTCCACCGGCGGGCTGCGCTCGTTCGGCGACCATCGCAGCAGCCCCTCCCCCGCCCACTCCGCCGGCGACTACTACTTCGCGCACTTTCATCGTCCCTTCTGGACATACGCGGCGCGGCGGCTGGCGAAGAACGTCGCCACGCGTTACCACCTGACTCACCCGTGGATGATTCCGACGAAGCTGATCGGCGAGCTGCGCGGGTTGATGCTGGCGCGGCGCCTGGCGCGGGGCGGTAGGAAGTTGTTGGAGGGAAAGAGGCGTTACCCTCACGTCGCGCCATGATCATCATCCTTTTCGCCGGCTTCCTGCTGCTGTCGATGTCGGTCGCGCTGACTGACTGGCGCCGGGGCTGGCTGATGGCTCTCCTCTGCGGCGTGCTGCAGGATCCGGCGCGCAAGCTGACGCCGGGCTCGCCGGTGGTGATCACGCTGAGCGTCATGGCGGTCTACGCCGTCATCCTCTTCGCCGCGTTGTCGCCGCTGCAGCAGCACGCGCGCGAGTTCACTCGCCGCTTCGGCACCATCTACGCCGCGCTGATCATCACGCTGCTCTTCCTGGTGCTCGCGGCGATCCGCGGCCTCTTCACATTCGGCCTCGACGGGTGGAAAGCCCCCGCGCTCAGCTTCTTCGTCTACTGCGCGCCGATTCCCGCCGTCCTCCTCGGCTACACCTGGCTGCAGCGCGAGGAGCATCTCTACATGCTCTTCCGCTTCTACGCGGCGGTGACCGCGGTGGCGTTGATCGGTACGCCGCTGGAGTACTTCGACGTCAGCTCGCGAGCGCTCGGAACGGTCTCGCTGGCCGAGCAGAACATCCGGCATCTTCCGGGCCTGCAGATCCGGATGCTGTCCGGTTTCTATCGCGGTCCCGACATCATGGCCTGGCATGCGGCGCTGCTGACGATCGTCGGGCTGGTGATGGTGCTGCGGGCGAAAGTGTTGCGCAGCGCCTGGCCATGGATGCTGGTCACCGCGTGGGGATTCGCCAACTGCCTGATCAGCGGACGCCGCAAGGCGGTCTACATGGTGGCGGTCTTCGCGGTGGCCTTCCTCTGGCGCTACTTCCGCCGCCTCGCCGCGGCGCAGATCGTCACGTTCATTCTGGCGCTGGGGATGGTCGTTTTCGTGGTGATGCGCATCGCCAACGACGAGAAGTCGAGCGTCTACGCGCGCGGCACCGCCACCAGCCGCGAGGAGATCTTCCAGCGCCTGGAGGGAGGTCTGCTCGAAACCATCAGCCAATTCGGCATCCTCGGCGGCGGCCTCGGCACGGCCACGCAGGGCGTGCATCACGTCGCGCTCAAGAACCAGCAGCTCGGCTGGCAGGAGGGCGGGCTCGGCAAGCTGGCCATGGAGCTCGGCGTGCCAGGACTGCTCGCCGTGGCGATGCTCCTGGTGGCGATGTTCCGGAACATGCTGGCCATCTCGCGGCACCCCGACGTGGAGGGATCGACGCAGATCCTTCGCTGCGCGCTATTCGCCATCGTCACGGCGAACGTCATCGAGTTCATGGTCTCCGCGCAGGCCTACTCGGATGCGGTGCTGGCGCTGATGACCGCGTTTTTCGTCGGCTGCCTCTTCGCCTCGGCGGTGCTCGATGAGCGGCTCGCCGCCGCCGCACCGCCCGTCCCGGCCCGCCCGACGCCGCTGCGCGCGCCGGCGACGGCGTAGCGCATGACGCGAAATGCCGCCCGCGTCCTGGTGCTGGCGATCGGCGCCGTCTACGCGTGGCAGTACCGTTTCTTCATCAATCCGGACGGCGTGGCGTATCTCGACTTGGCCGATCGCATCCGCGCGCACGGGTGGACGCTCGCGGTCAACGCACACTGGAGCCCGCTGCTGCCGTGGGTGTTGCGCTTCCTGAACGCCGGCGCGCGGTACGAGAGCACCGCCGCGCACGGCGTCGCCTTCCTGATGTTCTGCGCGGCGTTCGCGTCGTTCGACTACCTGCTGCGGGAGCTGCGGCGGAACGACGCGGCGTGGATCGCGATCGCGTACGCGCTGTTTCTCTGGGCCTGCAACTTCGCGGAGGAGACGGGGCCGGCGCTGCTGACGCCGGATCTCCTCGTCGCGGCGGAGCTGTTCCTCGCCTCGGCGCTGCTGGTGCGCATCGCGCGCGGCGGCGCCGGCTGGGGGACATACGCCGCGCTCGGCGCGTCGCTCGGCGTGAGCTACCTGTCCAAGGCGCCGATGTTTCCGCTCGGCATCTGCATCCTGATCGTCGCCGCCATCCTCGGCGGACGGCGCGTGGTGCTATCGGCGGCGCTGTTGCTCGCCATCGGCAGCCTCTACTTCGTCCCGCTGTCGCGGAAGCTCGGGCGCCTCTCGATCGGCGACAGCGGCCGGCACAACTACATCTGGCGCGTCGCCTCGGCGGGGCAACCGGTGCACCCGCGGCAACTGCTCTTCGCCGATCCGCGAATCGACGGATTCGGCGAGGCGCGCGACGGCGGCACCTACGCCGTTCACGACGATCCCGGCTACTGGGCGGAAGGTCTGCGGCCGCGCTTCGAGGTACGCGCGCAGCTAGCGGCGCTATGGAGCGGCGCGAAGGTGTACGCCGGCGTCCTGCGCTCGCCGCTGCACCTGGCGCTGCTCGTCCTGCTCCATACCGCGATCGACGGACTGGCGCCGCTGCGGTGGCGCTGGTACCTCCTCATTCCGGCGGCCGCTGCGCTGGCGATGTTCGCGGCTGTGCTGGTCGAGGTGCGCTACGTCAGCGCGGCGATCGCCGTGCTCTGGCTCGCGATGCTCGTCGACGTGCGCCTGCGGCCGCGCGTCGTGGCAGGCGTCCTGATCGCGGTGCTCGTCGCGGCGCTCGGCGCGCCGGAGAACCGCTCCGAGCTCGTAGCAGTCGTACAAGGCGCGCCGCCGGAGGACTTCCAGCTCGCTCAGTTCCTGGCGCAATCGGGCGTGAAGCCTGGCGATCGCGTGGCGTTCGCCGGGCCGGGGTTCATGTGCTACTGGGCGCGGCTGGCGAAGGTGCACCTGGTGGCCGAGGCGGAAGAGGCGGATGAGCTCTGGAACGCCGATGACGAGGCGCGCCGGGCGGCGGAGGCGGCGCTGTGGCGGTACGGCGTGCGCGCCTTCGTGGCGACCGACGCGCCCGAGGACGCGGGGCCGTGCTGGCGGCGCGTCGGCGGCACGTCGTATTCGGTGTGCCTCGGCGTACAGTAACAGGGCTTGCGGATCCTGCACGTCGTCCCAACCTACCTGCCGGCCACGCGCTACGGCGGGCCGATCGCATCGGTCCACGGTCTCTGCCGCGCGCTCGCCGCGCGCGGGCACGATGTGCACGTCTTCACCACCAACGTGGACGGCGAGGGCACCTCCGACGTGCCGCTCGGCACGGCGGTACTGCTACAGAAAGTGAATGTGCACTATTTTGCATCTCACTTCCCTCGACTTTACTACTCGCCCGCGATGAAGCGCGCGCTGCGCGACGCCGGCAAGTTCGACGTCATTCACTTGCACTCGGTCTTCCTCTGGCCGACCTACGCTGCGGCGCGCGCGGCGGAAAAAGCGGAGATCCCGTACATCGTTTCCCCGCGCGGGATGCTGGTACCGGAGCTGATTGCGCGAAAGAGCCGGACGGTCAAGAACCTCTGGATCCGCCTCTTTGAGCAACACACCTTATGGCACTCGTCGATTGTGCACTTTACTTCCCAACAAGAACGAGAGGACGCGCGCCGCACCGGCGTCTGCATCCCGGGCGCGGTGATCATCCCCAACGGCGTGGAGCTATCGCTGGAGCGCTGCACCGAACGCGGCAACGATCTCCTCTTCCTCGGCCGCATCAACTGGAAGAAAGGGCTGGACCGGCTGATGGAGGCAATGCGCCTGTTGCCCGAGGCGCGGCTGACGGTGGCGGGCAACGACGAAGAGAACTATCGCACCACGCTGCCGGAGCTCGACAACGTGCGATTCGTCGGCCCAGTCAGCGGCGAGGCGAAGCAGGAACTGCTGCGGCGGGCGGCGGCATTGGTGCTGCCGTCATACAACGAGAATTTCGGGAACTCGGTGCTGGAGGCGATGGCGGTCGGAACCCCTGTAGTGGTGACACCCGAGGTCGGGCTGGCGGCGGAGGTGGAACGGTCGGGGGCGGGGATCGTCACACCGAACGAGCCGGCGCAACTTGCGACCGCGCTACGCGCGCTGCTGGCCGATCCGCAACGTCGCGCGGCGATGGGGCGAGGCGGGCGGGCGGCGGTGGAGGCACGCTACTCGTGGGAGCGGATCGCGGTGCAGATGGAGGAGGTCTATGCCCGGTTTGCTCTCTGAAGTCACACCGGTGATCCTCACCCGTGACGAGGAGGCGAACATCGGGCGGACACTCGCGCAACTGGCGTGGGCACGCGAGGTGATCGTGCTCGACAGCGAGAGCATCGACCGGACGCGCGCCATCGCCGAGTCGTTCCCGAACGTCCGCTTCGTCACCCGGCCGTTCGACGACCTCGCCTCGCAGTGGAACGCCGCTGTATCCATGGTTACCACGGAGTGGGTCCTGACTCTCGACGCCGACTACTTCGTCCCCGACGAATTCGCCGCCGAGGTCGATGCGTTGCCGCCGGAGGCCGACGCATGGGAGGCGGAGTTCGTCTACGCCGTGAATGGTCGCACGCTGCGCGCCTCGCTCTACACGCCGCGGCCGGTCCTGCTGCGGCGCGGCGCGTTCGTCATCTACATGGACGGCCACACGCAGCGCACTCGGTCGCTCGGCGTCACCGGACGCCTGTCCGCGCGCATCGTGCACGATGACCGCAAGAGTCTGCGCCGCTTCGTCGATCGTCAAAAACGCTACATGCGCGACGAAGCAGCAAAGCTGCGCGCGCTGCGGTGGCGTCACGCGAACGCGGCGGCCAGGATCCGCAAGCTGCGCGTGGTCGCGCCGTTCGCGGTGGCGCTGCACACGCTGCTGGTCAAGCGGGCCATCCTCGACGGCCCGGCGGGCTGGCGCTACGCGCTGGAGCGCGTCATCGCGGAGCTCATCCTGTCGTGGGAGCTGATTCGCGGCGGATCATGACGTTCCCCATCACCAGCAGGTCCATGTTCGTCCGGAGGAAGCAGTCGAGGGCCTGCGCCGGCGTGTTCACCACCGGCTCGTTCTCGTTGAACGACGTGTTGAGCACGATCGGCACGCCCGTCAGCGCGCCGAAGGCCTCGATCAGCCGGTAGTAGCGCGGGTTCTGCGACGCGGCGACCGACTGCAGCCGCCCCGAGCCGTTCACGTGCGTGACCGCCGGGATCTGCGCGCGCTTCTCCTCGCGGATCTGGTAGACCTGCAGCATGAACGGCACGTCATAGTCCGTTTCGAACCATTCGCCGACCGCCTCGCGCAGGATGGACGGCGCGAAGGGGCGGAACGACTCGCGCCGCTTGATCTTGTCGTTGAGGATGCGCTTCATGTCGCCGCGGCGCGGGTCGCAGACGATGGAGCGGTTGCCGAGCGCGCGCGGCCCCCACTCCAGCCGCCCCTGGAACCAGCCAACCACGTCGCCGGCTGCGACGCGCTCCGCGGTGGCGCGGCAGAGCCTGGTCTCGTCCTCTTCGCGATGCAGCGCGCAGCGTGCGGCCTCGAGCTCCGTCTGCCGCGCGGCGATGGCTGCGTCGATCTCCGCGTCGCCGTACGACGGCCCCCAGTAGGCGTGGTCCATGACGAATGAGCGCGCCTGACCGAGCTCCTGATGCCAGACCCAGTACGCCGCGCCGATGGCGCCGCCGGCGTCGCCCGCCGCGGCCTGGATGTAGACGTCGCGGAATGGCGTGCGGTCGAAGACCAAGCCGTTGGCCACGCTGTTGTAACCGCAGCCGCCGGCGATGCAGAGCCGCGGGTTGCGCGTCTTCTCGTAGAGGTTCGCGGCGAGGGCGAAGAAGGCCTCCTCGAACATCGCCTGCATCGAGGCGGCGATGTCACGATGGCGCTCGTCGAGTGGATCGTTCGGCTGGCGCGCGGGGCCGAGGAGCTCGGCCAGCCGCGGCGAGAAGATCGAGCCGACCACCGGCGCGCCGCCGTTCCACATCATGTCGACGCCGGCGGTGTGGTGCGTGAAGTAGTCGAGGTTGAGGCGGAAAGTGCCGTCGCCCTGCACGCGCACGATGTCGCGCATCTTGTCCATCATCGATGGCTTGCCATACGGCGCGAGGCCCATCACCTTGTACTCGTCGCCGTAGTGGGGAAATCCGAGGTACTGCGTGATGGCGGTGTAGAAGATGCCGAGCGAGTGCGGGAAGCCGACCTCGCCGAAGGTCTCGATACGCTCGCGCGAGCCGGCGCCCCACATGGCGCTGACGAAGTCGCCGAAGCCGTCGATGGAGATGATCGCCGCGTCATCGAACGGTGCGACGAAGAACGCCGAGGCGAGGTGCGCCCGATGATGCTCGACGTGATGTAGGACGGGCTTCAGCCCGTCTAACTTGAAACTCTCGACGATCTCCGTCCGCAGGTCCGCGATCTTCGCCCGATTGGCCAGCCGCCGCCGCACCGCGCCGATCGACGGCCGCTGCGACAGCAGGTACTTCACGCGCTGCATCATCCGGGCGTTGGGGTTGCGATTGACGGCGATATGGTCGACGTCGTTGATCTCCACGCCGGCCTCGGCCAGGCAGTACTCGATCGCCTGCGACGGGAATCCCGCCCAGTGCTTGATGCGCCGGAAGCGTTCCTCCTCGGCGGCGGCGACGAGCCGGCCGTCGACCACGATTGCGGCGGAGGCGTCGGCGTGGTGGGCGTTGATGCCTAGAATGATCATGTCGTCGGCCGCATGCGCGTCATTTTCGTCAATCGCTTTTTTTACCCCGACCATTCTGCAACAAGCCAGATGGTGAGCGATCTCGCGTTTCATCTCGCCGCGCGCGGATTCGACGTCGGCGTGATCACCAGCCGGCAGCGCTACGACGACGCGTCGGCGCGACTGGCCGGGCGGGAGGTCGTGCGGGGGGTGGCCGTGCGGCGGGTGTGGTCGACCACCTTCGGGCGGCATTTCCTGCCGGGGCGGGCGGTGGATTACGCCACGTTCTACCTCAGTGCGCTTTTCGCCATGCTGCGCGAGCGCGGCGCGACGATCGTGGCCATGACCGACCCGCCGATGCTGTCGGTGGTGGCGGCGCTGGCGTCGAAGCGCGTGGTGAACTGGATCCAGGACCTCTTCCCCGAAGTGGCAATGGCGCTGGGCATCCGCCTGCCGCGGTTCGTGCAGCGGGTGCGCGACTGGTCCCTGCGCAAGGCGAAGACGAACGTAGTCATCGGCAACTCGATGCACGTGCCGAACGCAGTGGTCATCCACAACTGGGCAGACGTGTCGCTGCTCCCCGTCGACGTCCCCCACGAACGTTTCGTCGTCGGCTACTCCGGTAACCTCGGACGCGCGCATGATGTGGCCACGATGCTCGGTGCGATGAACCGCCTGCGCGGCGACGACGTGGAACTGGTGATCACCGGCGGCGGCGCGAAGCTCGAGGAGGTGCGCGCGGCGAACCTCCCGAACATCCGTATCGCACCGTACGCGCCACGCGAGCGGCTGGCGGAGAGTCTTTCCTCGGCTGATGCACACCTGGTCACGCTCCTTCCCGCGGCAGAGGGTTGGATCGTGCCGAGCAAGTTCTACGGGATCCTGGCGGTCGGGCGGCCGGTGCTGTTCGTCGGCGCCCGCGACGGCGAGCTGGCGCGCCTGGTGCGCGAGCACGACTGCGGCGTGGCGATCGAGGCGGGCGACGCCGACGCGCTCGCGTCGGCGATCCGCATGCTGGCCAACGATCGCGGGAAGGCGGGTGCGATGGGCGCGCGCGGCCGCGCGTTGTACGAACAGCGCTTCGCGCCGGCGATCGCCTTCGAGGCGTGGGAGGCGGTGCTGCGATGACGAAGATCGCCGTCATCGTTTTCGCCGCGCTGGCGGCGGCGTTCCTCGCCGCGCGGCCGTCGCCGTCTCCGCCACCGATGCCGTCGGACGCGCGCTCGCTCGCCGCGCGGGTGGCGGCGCATCCGACGGACTGGGCCGCGGCGTCAGCGCTGACAGAGAAGGCGCTCGACATGCCGGTGCGCGACCGCTTCGCGCTGTGGCACGCGGCGAATGGAATCGCGGCGTCGATGGCGCCGTCGCTGCCGGAGCCACGCGTGACGTTCGCGCGCAGCGGCTTTTTCCACTGGCTGGAGCTGAGCGCCGCCGACCGAAAAAAAGTGCTTGATGCCTACGCGCCGCAACTGCGCGACCCGGTGTCGTTCTCGCGCATGAACCACGAGGTCTTCGCTCTCACCGGCGATCTCGACTACCTCCGCCGCGTCCGTCCGCCGGGAATCGACGCCGCCGGCTCGTTGGCGTGGCTGGCGGCGACGTACGGCCGCTTCGACGACTACCGCTCGATCCGCGCGGAGATCGAAGCGCGCGGCGAGGCGCAGCCCCCCACCCCTCCTGCTGGGGTGGAGCGCGAACGCTGGATCGGCCTGTGCGGCGAGAACATCTGCGCCTCCGCCTGGCGCGAGATCAGCGCGGCGCGCTCGGTGACCATCGCGCTGAAGACGATCGAGACCGACGAGGTGGTGCCGTACGTCGAGGTGTACGTCGACGGCGTCCGCCGCGCGGAGGGTGAGCTGCAGCGCGAGCGGACGTTCGTGGCGGAAGTCGACACGCCCGGCCTTCACCAGGTCGAGGTGCGGCTCGCGAACAGGCTGACGCGCAACAACGTGCCGCGCCGCATCCGCGTCATGTCCGTTCGGGCGGTCTGACCGCCGCGGCCGCGCCGGCGATGGCGGCGAGCGTGGCCGGGTTGGCGGGGATGTAGAAGTTGAAATCGATCAACGCATGGATCAACGCGATGGTGATGCTGGTCAGCGCCGCCGCGCAGAACGCGCGCCGGCGCCAGCTGGCGTGCGCGCCGGAGCGGCCGAACGCGGCGCGCGCCAAAGCAACCATCCCGGCGAGGAGCGGCACGGCGGCGACGAGAAATCCGAGCGCTCCGGTGGTGGCCAGCGTCTCCAGATAGTCGTTGTGCGCGTGGTTGAGCAGCACCTCGCTGTCGGCGTTGAAGCGCTGCGCGAGGTTCTGGTACGTCCCCGCGCCGCTGCCGAAAATCGGGAACTCGCGCCAGATGCGCAGAGCGGCAATGACCGCCGAGCGGCGTCCCTGTAGCGAGACCGAGCCCCCCTCGCCGAAGTGCGCCGAGCGCGTCGTGCCGCGCAGCAGGAAGAACATCCCGGCGAAGACGGCGGCCGCGGCGAGAGCGATCAGCGCCGCGCGCGTCGCCGCGTGCCGGCGTCCGCTGGCCAGCGCGCCGGTCACGGCGAGGCCGCCGACCGCCGCCAGCGTGGCGCCGCGCGACTGCGCCACGAGAATCGAGGCGACGCACGCCAGCGCGGCGACCGCGCCGAAAGCAAGGGGCGCCATTCGCCGCTCCACCAGCAACACGAATCGCCGCCCGCGCGGCGCGCCCGCCGGCGCGGCGGTGTGCCAGGCATAGGCGCAGAGAAACAGCGCAAACGGCAGGATGATCGCGGTGTAGTGCGCGAAGTGGTTCGGATTGACGAAGGTGCCGGTGGCTCGGTCGTAGATCAGCGTGTTCTTCCAACCCCAGATGGCGTAGCGATGCAGCGTAGCCTCGCGCACGGCGTAAGCCGTCTCGAAGATGGCCATCGCGGCCAGCACCAGCACCAGCGTCAGCCGCCGCGGCTTGCCGCGGACGAGAAACATCGCGGCGGCGAACGTCGCGGCGTAAGCGATGGCGCGGAAGAGCTGCACCGCCGTGGCCTGCGGCTCGACGCTGAGCGGGTGCATCGACGCTGTCTGCACGCCGGCCAGTTGCGCCACGCGCGCCGCCTCCGCCCACATCCGCGCCGCGTTCGGCGAGAGGAGACGCAGCAATGCCATCGGCATCGGCAGCAGCTGCAGCGCAATCGTGGCGATGAACAGCGCTGCGCCCGCCATCCACCAGCGCGCCTGCGCGGTGAAGCGGCCGCGGCTGGCGCGCGTCATCGCGCACGCCGCGGCGGCCAGTACCAGCGGCGGCAGGACGAGAGGCGTCATCGCGGCGTCGCCGGTCGAGCCGAAAGGCAGCGGGACCCACGCCAGGTACGCGAGCAGTCCCGTCAGACAGACGATCTCCGCCACTCGACGCAAGTTGTTCATGTATGAGGGGATTGTAAGGCCGTGCTACCATTCCGCGAGTCCAAGAGCACCCGCACAACTCGAGGATGGGAGGGCGTACTGCGTATGAAGTATCAGCGGCTCGCAGCAGCCGTGATGATTCTCATTGCCGGCGGAATGACCGCCGTCGATGCCCAGGAGCTTCGTGACCGCGACCGCACGCTCGTCGCGAGCCGTCGCATTGCCGAAGACCTCCGCAAGGCCCGCATGCACTATGGCGCGTTCTACCTGCTGGCCGGACTGCAGCTCTCTGACATCGGCTACGACCAGGAGTTTTTCGTCCCCACGGCGGACACCACCTCTGGCTTCACCTTCGGCCTCGCCGCCCCGATCCGCCTCTATGTCACGCCGAACCGGAAGATGTACTTCTCGGTCGACGCCACCCCCGAGTGGGCGACCTTCAGCAAGGGCAACCGGAATCAGTGGGGATTGAAATCGCGCGCCGACGCGCAGTTCCTCCTCAACCACCTCTACCTCGACGTGTACGCCATCCGAAACAACGAACTACGCGCCGACACCGGCGAGCTCTCGTCGCTTCTGACGCGGCGCAACAATGAGGTGGGCGCGGCGGGTGAGTTCAAGTACTCGTCACGCACCAGCATGACCTTCTCCGCGCTCACGCGGAAACAGCGCTTTCCGACCGCTGAAGACAAGTTTCAGCCCGACTTCCCGGTCAACCTGCTCGACCGCAACGAAAAGTCGTACCGTCTGGCGCTGGTTCACAAGACTTTCCCGCTCACCTCACTGGTGCTCGCCGGCGAGCGCGCTGCCTATACCTTTCCGTTGGCGGTCTTCAAGGACTCCAACCGCAGCTACGTCGGAGCGGGATTCATGTACGGCACCGGCCGCACCGATCTGCGCGCCGAGGCCGGCCCGGCCGTTCTCGACTTCCGCCGCGCCGGCCAGAAAGACTTCAAGGGCATCATCGGCAACGTCACGTTGAACCACCGCCTCACCGATCGCTGGCGCGCCAGCGCCGGCGTCGCGCGCGACCTCAACTTCTCGATCTTCGCCGACAACAACTACTACGTCTCCGACCGCCTCGGCCTCTCGACCGAGGTGGCGGCGACCAAGCGTCTCTCCCTCAACGCCGGCTATACGCTGGTCTACGACACTTACGACACCCCGACGGCGGGCGCCAAGGGCGACATCGTCGCTCTCCGGCGCGACCGCATCTCGTTTCCCAGCATCGGCTGGACCTATGGGACCCAACGGATCACCGGGGGGTTCGACGTCGGCTATCTCCAACGCACATCGAACTTTCCCATCCACGAGGTGGAAGGAATACGGATCATCGTCCGCTTGTCGATTACCCCGTAACAAACCGTAGTAATAACTTTTTTCGGAAACAATCGTCCAAGGGCTGGCGTATTTGCAATGTTTTGATGGGTAAACTCACAGCCCTCTGACGCGTCCAACGTACGATTCACCATTCCCGGTTTGGGTTCGAAAGAAGAAATGCACGCTTCTCGGATATTGGCGACCCTGATGGCCGCGATGGTGGCGGCCGGCGCGATGGCGCAGCAGGCATCGTCTGCCCAGATTCCGGCGCCTCTTTCATCTCAGCAGCAGCAGACGCCGCCGCAGGCCATCGCCAGCGAGGCGCCGGTCGGGCCGCGGGACGTGATCGAGATCCGCATCTTCCAGGATCCCTCCCTGAACACGCGCGCCACGGTCTCCGACGACGGCAGCATCAGCATGCCGCCCCTTGGCAAGATCCCCGTCTCCGGCCTGACGCTCCCGCAGATCGAACAGAAGATCAAGACGCTGGTCGAGGCGCGCCTGCTGCAAAAGGCCGACGTCACCGTCGAGCTCATCGAGGCCGGCAGCAAGCCGATCTCCGTGATCGGCGCGGTGAGCCGCCCCGGCCGCATCGGGATCACCGGCAACATCACCCTGCTGCAGGCGCTCACCGCCGCGGGCGGGCTGGCAGCGAACTACGGCAAGACGCTCTACGTCCTCCGCACGGCATCGAACGGGCTGACCGAACAGATCGCCATCGACGTCGACGACCTCATGCTCAACGGCAACTCCGAGGTGAACATCCCGCTGCGCGCGAACGACGTCATCAACGTCCCCTTCGAGACGATGATCAGCATCTACGTCCTCGGCGAGGCGATGAAGCCGGGCGTGGTGCAGTTCCGCGCTTCCCAGCACCCCACCCTGCTGCAGGCGCTGTCGATGGCGGGCGGTCCCACCGACCGGGCGGCAAACAGTTTGCTGCTGAAGCGGATGGGGCCTGACGGCAAGATGGTGACCAAGACTCACAACTACCGCCGGATCGTCCGTGGCCGCGACAATGACATTGCGTTGATGGATGGCGATACCATTTACATCGATGCGAGCTTCTTCTGATCCCGCGCGGCGGCGACCATGGATCTGAACACCCAGGAAGTTCATCTTTCCCATTACTGGGACGTCATCTACAAGCGCTGGAAAGTGGCCGTCTCCATCCTCGCGGTGGTGATGCTCGGCACGTTCCTGGTCAGCTACTTCTCCAAGCCTCTCTTCCGCTCGACAATCCAGATCCAGATCGAGCGTGAGAATCCCAACCAACTGACGCTGGAGGATTTCTTCGGCATCGCCGCCTCCGACCAGGAGTTCCTGCAGACGCAGTACGTGCTGATCAAGAGCCGCGGCCTCGCCGAGCGCGTCATCCGCGACACGAAGCTCCTCGAGGATCCGGAGTTTTATCCCGCGGGCGTCGCCGGCAAGTCGCTGGCGCAGCTCGACCAGATCCGTCACGACATGGCTCCTGGCCTGGCCGCCGCGCTGGAAGTCGTGCCGGTGCGCAGCACGTCGTTGGTCGAGATCTCGTACATCGCTTCCAGTCCGCGCCTGGCGCAGAAGGTCGCCGAGGGAGTGGGCTCGACGTACATGCGGCTGAACACCGAGCAGAAGTTCGAGTCGGTGCGCGAGGCGAGCGAGTTTCTCACCCGGCAGATCTCGCGGCTCCGCGCGGAGATCGAGGACGTCCGCAAGCAGATGCAGCGCGAGGGCGAGAGTACCGGGCTGGTGCCGTCGAACGATCCGAACAACATGGCGCTCAACGCGTTGATGCGCCATTCGAGCGACTACAGCAACGCGCAGAACGCGCGCATCGACAAGGAGACGATCTACAACTCGCTCCTCAACGCCGATCCGAGCGCCGTCACCTCGGGCGACTCGCTGGTGACACAGCTGACCGAGGAAGAATCGCGGCTGCAGCGCGACTACAACCAGAAGCTCAACACCTTCCGGCCCGAAAATCCGTCGATGGTGTCGCTGCGCTCGGTGATCGAGAAGACGCATCAGGCACGGCTGAAGGCCATCAACGACGCCTACGCCTCGAAGCGCGACGCCGCTCGCCGCGAGCTCGAAGCGGCGCGGCAGACCGAGTCGCAGATGGCCGCCTCGCTCAACCAGTCGAAGCGCGCCACCATCAACCAGGGCGGCGACGCCGCCGGCATCCTCGACCTCACCCGCACCCTGCAGAGCAAGCAGACGCTGCTCGACCAGTTGGAGAAGCGGCAGAACGAGACCGAGATCACCTGGCGCGAGCGCGGCAAGTCGACCTCGAACATCCACTGGGTCGATCACGCCCAGATGCCGACCGGCCGCTTCAACGTGACGATGAAGAAGAACCTGCAGAGCGCTTTCCCGCTCGGCATCGTCCTCGGCCTGGCGGCGATCTTCTTCCTCGAGTACATGGATCGCTCCATCAAGAGTCCCGAGGAGCTCGAGCGCGTCACGAAGTTCGCCTCGCTCGGCGTCATCCCCGCCGCCGGCTCGGTCAACAGCCGCAGCTACGGCGGATACGGATACGGGCGGACCACGCCGCAGCTGCGCGCGGTGGAGTCGCCCGTCGATCCGCAGGCCGGCATCGACCTGCTCCCCCACGTCGACGGCCGCTCGCCGATCGCCGAGGCCTACCGCGCCTTCCGCACCTCGCTGCTCCTCGCATCGGCCAGCTCGCCGAAAGTCATCGTCATCACCTCGTCGTTCGCGCGCGAAGGCAAGACCACCACGTCCGTCAATCTCGCCACCGTGCTGGCGCAGATGGGCAAGCCGGTGCTGCTCGTCGACGCCGACCTCCGCCGCCCGCGCCTGCAGAAGATCTTCCGCGGCAAGATGAACCTCGGCCTGGTCAACTACCTCGCCGCGAACATGCAGGTGGAGGACGTGGTGCAGGAGACCGGCGTGCCGAACCTCCACGTCGTCCTCTCCGGGCCGACGCCGCCCAATCCGTCGGAGCTGCTCGCCTCCGACCGGATGAAGCACCTGATCCACGAGGTCCGCGCGCGCTACGCCTACGTCATCTTCGACTCGCCGCCGGTCATGGCGGTGACCGACTCCATCGTGCTCGCCGCCAACGCCGACGGCGTGGTGCTCTGCGTGCACGGCGGCCACACGCCGCGCGACCTGGTGCAGCGCGCCGCCGAGCGCCTCCGCCAGAGCAACATCCCCGTGCTCGGCGCCATCCTCAACAACCTCGACCTCCAGCAGTACGGCTACACGTACAAGAAGAGCTACTACGACTACTACGACAGCCCCGAGGATCGCGAGAAGCGCGAGGAGAAGAAGGGCGCCTGATCGACATCCACCACCACTGCCTCCCCGGTGTGGATGACGGGCCGCGTACGTTCGACGACGCGGTCGATCTCTGCCGGATGTCGGCGGAGGAAGGGATCGAGACGATCGTGGCTACGCCGCACGTGCTCCGCGGGCGGTGGAAGAACACCTCGCGCGCGCAGCTGGAGACGATCATGGCGGACCTGCAGGCACGCATCGGCAGCGCGCCGCGCCTGCTCCTCGGATCCGAATACTTTTTCGCGCACGACATCGCCGAGGTGCTGCGCGCCGGCAACGCCATCGTCCCGCTGGCGGGTAGCCGCTACGTTCTGGTCGAATTCGCCAGCCACGCCGTGCCGCCGCTCGTCCTGCAGCCGCTCCATTCCGCGATGCTGGAGGGCTATACCCCGATCGTGGCGCACCCGGAGCGCAACGCCGTCCTGCAGTCGAAGCCGGATCTGGTGGCGGCGATGGCGCGGGCGGGCGTGAAGATGCAGGTCACCACCGGCAGCCTGACCGGCGAGTTCGGCGAGCAGGCGCGGGCGACCGCGACGGACTGGCTGCGCGCCGGGCTGGTGCATTTCATGGCCACCGACGCGCACAGCGTCGCCAAACGGCCTCCGCGATTCCGCGAGGCCCGCGCGCGCGTCGCCGAGCTGGCGGGCGAGGCCGTGGCGCAAGCGCTCTTCGTCGACAACCCACGCGCTGTGATCGCTGGGCAGGGCCTGCCGTACGACCCCGACATCCCCGAAAACCTCCCAAAACCGGGAGTCATGAGCCGGATTCGACGGCTTTGGGGGTCCAGATCCTGAATTTTTCGCCTATCCTTATGGTTCGTCCGAGGTGGCCATGAAAATCCGAATCCTTCTCAGCGCCGTCATCCTGCTCTGCGGCGCGACCGTGTTTGCGCAGCAGCAGGGCGAAATCGCTCACACCCCCGATGGCTGCGTCGTTGGCGGCGAGCTGCCGATGATGATGGTCAGCACCGTCGACGACGGCCTGCTGCGCGCCTACTTCCGCCGCCTCGGCACCATCGACTGGTGCTCAGTCGACGGCAAGAATCTCGGCAAGGCTTCGAACGTGATCTTCCCGCGCTTCGACCTCGGCACCGACATCGAGTATTACTTCGTCGTCCTGAAGGGCAAGCAGGTGGTGGCCAAGAGTCCCAAGATCTACAAGACGACCTCGACGGAGAAGTGCCGGGCTCCGTTTGCGCGCCACGCCATCAACCTGGTGATGGAGTGCCTGCCGCCGGGGCAGAATCCCGCCGCGACCGCGCTCAACGCCGCGTTCAAGACCGGGACCGACACCAACGGCAAGCCGCGCGTGCAGTCGCCCGAGCGCCGCGAGCAGTCCAACCAGTAATGTAGGACGGGCTTCAGCCCGTCCGTTCAGCCCGTCGTCAGTGGTGCGCCTTGGCGCGCTTCACTTCCTCGGTGAGCGCCGGCACGATCTGGAAGAGATCTCCCACGATGCCGAGGTCCGCCACGCGGAAGATCGGCGCCTCCGGATCCTTGTTGATGGCGACGATGTGCTTCGAAGACGACATCCCCGCCAGATGCTGGATCGCGCCGGAGACACCCGCGGCGATGTAGAGATTCGGGCTGACCACGCGCCCGGTCTGTCCGACCTGGTGCTGGTGATCGATCCAACCCGCGTCCACCGTGGCGCGTGACGCGCCGACCGCGCCGCCGAGAGCGTGCGCGAGATCGCGGATCAGCGAGAAGTTCGCCGCTTCCTTCAGGCCGCGGCCGCCGGAGACGATGATGTCCGCCTCGGCGATCGACAGCTCGCCGGCCTCGGGCACTTTGGTATCGAGCAGCTTCGCCTTCGATTCCGCCGCGACGCCGACCTCCACCACTTCCGCCGCTCCGCCGCCCGCCTCCTCGGCAGGAAATGCGTTCGGGCGCGTGGTGGCGATGGCGGGCGAACTGCTGACTTCCACCGTGGCGAAGGCCTTGCCGGAGTACACCGGGCGCCGCGCGCGGAGCTTGCCGCCGGTCCACTCCAGGCGGTCGACGTCCGAGGCGACGCCGGCGTTCAGTTTGGCGGCGAGGCGCGGCGCGAGGTCTCGGCCGTTCGAGCTGCCGCCGAGCAGCACCACCGACGGCTGCGCGTCGTCGATCACCTGCTTCATCGCCGCGGCGTAGGTTTCGGGAAGGTACGGCCCGAGGTCGGCCACGTAGAGCTTCTTCGCGCCGGCGCGGCCGGCGTCGTCCGCCGCCGCTTTGTCGGAGGCGAAGGCGACCAGGTCGCCGCCCGCCGCCTCGGCGAGCTTGCGCCCGATCGACAGCGCTTCGCGCGAGACTTTCTTGACTTTGCCGTCTTTGGTTTCGAGGAAAACGAGGATGCCAGCCATGACGTGGTTGCGCAGTTTCGAGGTCTCGCGGTCTCGGGGTGGTGGGACCTCGCGACTTCGAGACCCCGAAACCTCGCAACCTCGTTTTTACAGCGCCTTTGCCTCCTCCTGAATGTACTTGATGATTTCCTTCGCCGCGGCGGCGGGATCGCCGCCGTCGACTTTGCGTCCGCCGCTCTTTTCCGGCGGCAGCTCGAGCGAGACGACGGTGACGCGCTGGTTGACGATGTCGGAGTCCTGCAGCCCGAGGTCGGCGAGCGACTTGCTCTCGATGGCGATCTTCTTCGCCGCCATGATCCCCTTGAGCGATGCGTAGCGCGGCTCGTTCAGCCCCTTCTGCGCGGTGATCACCGCCGGCAGCGGGGCCTCGATGATCTCCTCGGCGCCTTCGATCTCGCGATGCGCGGTGAGCTTGCCGTCGCCGACTTCGACGTGCGTGACGACGTTGACCTGCGGGTATCCGAGGATCTCCGCGACCATGGGACCGACCAGCGAGTTGTCGGTGCCGACGCCCTGCTTGCCGAAGAAGACGACGTCGTGCGGGACGCTCTTGATCGCCGCGGCGAGCACCTTGGCGATGCCGAGGGCGTCGGCGTCGTTGCTCTCGCCCTTGACGTGCAGCGCCTTGGTGGCGCCGCGCGCCAGGCACTCGCGGAGCGCCTGCTGCACGCGGTCGGGACCGAAGGAGACGACGGTGACGTCACCGGCCTGCTTTTCCTTCAGGCGAATGGCCTCTTCCAGCGCGAATTCGTCGTACGGCGAGACGATGAACTTAATGCCGGCTTCGTCGATGTGGCGGCCGTCGGCGCCGATCTTGATGCGGGACTCGGTGTCGGGGACCTGCGCGATGCAGACGACAGAATTCAAGGCGTTTCCTCCAGGGTCGAGCGCGCGATTCTAGTGGGAAGGCACGAGCTTCGCAACGCAGGCTGTCACTTCGTCGAGAGGCAAGTTTTTCAGCGACTGCAAAAAGAGAGCGGAGGAGCTGATGTCATTTACGAATCGCCGTGAGGCTGATGCAACACCCCGGGTCTTCCGCACTCCGTTCGACTTCCGCCGGTCGCCGCGCGGCGGCGGCAACGGCCACGGCAAGCCGACCAAGGCCGCGCCGCCGGAAGTGACCAACGCCGAGAATTTCTATTACCTCAAGAACATGAACGCCCGGACGCCGATGGTGGTAGTGCTCACCGACGGCGAGCAGGTGCGCGGCTGGATCGAGTGGTACGACCGCAACTCCCTGAAGGTCAACCGCGAGGGCGCTCCCAACCTCCTCATCCAGAAGCACTGCATCAAGTACCTCTATAAGCAGGATGAAGAGTAGTGCGCCGGCGGCCTGAAGGCCGCCGCCCCACAACTACAATCGCAGCGTGAAACCGCTGGCGATCACGCTCGGCGATCCCGCCGGCATCGGGCCTGAAGTCGTCGCCAAAGCCCTGGCCGGCCTCGACCTCCCCGTCCGCTTCTTCGGCCGGACGCCGCCCGACGTCCGTTACGGCGAAGTCTCCGCCGACTACGGCCGCATCGCCCTCGAGGCCATCGACGCCGCCGTCCGCGCCGTCGAGACCGGCGAGTGCTCCGCGCTGGTCACCGCGCCGATCCACAAACTGGCCATCGCCGCCGCCGGCTCGATCTACCCCGGCCACACCGAGCTGCTCGCCGCGCGCGCCGGGCTCGCCCGCTACGCGCACGACTACGCCATGTACTTCGACTCGCCGTCCGCGCGCGCCGTGCTGTTGAGCGTGCACGTGCCGCTGCGCGAGGCGATCGCCGCCATCAATGCCGAGGACATCGCCGCGCTGGCGACGCTCACCGCGCGCGAGTGGCCGCGGCTGCATAAGCGCGCGCCGCGCATCGGCGTGGCGGGACTCAACCCCCACGCCGGCGAAGGCGGCAAGTTCGGTGACGAGGAGCGCGAGATCGCGCGCGGCGTGACGCTGGCACGCGAGGCCGGCATCGACGCCAGCGGCCCCCATCCTGCCGACACCATCTTTCGCGGACAATACGACGTGGTGATCGCCATGTACCACGACCAGGCGCTGATCCCGATCAAGACGATGTCGTTCGCGCAGTCGGTCAACGTCACCCTCGGGCTGCCCTACCTCCGCGTCTCCGTCGACCACGGCACGGCCTTCGACATCGCCGGCAAGGGGATCGCCGACGCCGCGCCGATGCGCTACGCCATCGAGTTCGCGGCGAAGCACGCCGAGGAGTTCGGCCCATGAACGGCGGGCGCTGGGCCGCGCGCATCCTCGGCCTGATCATGCTCATCATCTTCTTCCTGGTGATGTTCAACCTGCAGAAGCAGCTGTTGATGATGCAGCGCAACCGCAACCCGCAAACCACCAAGGCGCCGGCGCCCTGAGAACGCATTGAAGACGCACTGGGCCGCGGTCGCCCTCCTCTTTCTCGTCGCCACGGCGTGGGGCGCGACCTTCACCGTCATCAAGGACGTCCTGGCCAGCATCGCGCCGGAGCCGTTCATCTTCCTCCGTTTCATCCTGGCCGGCGTGGTGCTGGCGGTACTGGCGCGCGGGCGTCTGCCGCGCTCGACGTGGCGCCCCGGCCTGATCCTGGGGCTGCTCGTCTTCGTCGGCTACTGGTGCCAGACGCGCGGGCTGATGGTCATCTCGCCGTCGCGCTCCGCGTTCCTCACCGGCTTGTACGTGGTGCTCGTACCGTTCTGCGACCGGCTGATCTACCGCACGCGCATTGACGGCGGCGCGTGGCTCGGCTCGATCCTCGCCGTGGTCGGCACCACGCTGCTGATCGGCGGCATCGACGCGCGGCCGTCGTGGGGCGACGCGCTGACGTTCGTCTGCGCCATCTGCTTCGCCATCCACGTCGTCCTCTCCGCGAAGTACAGCATGGACACCTCGACGCTCGCGCTCGCGGCGGTGCAGGTGCTGGTCGTCGGCCTCGCCGCCGCACCGCCGAGCCTCTTCGCGCCGCGGCCGCACATGACGACGCAGGTGGTGATCGTGATCGTCTTCACCGCCATCGTCACCACCGCGCTGGCGTTCGTGGCGCTGATGTGGGGACAGGCGCGGGTGACGGCGACGGAGGCAGCGGTGATGCTCGCCTTCGAGCCGGTGTCGGCGTCGTTCACTTCGATCCTGCTCGACCGCGAGCCCCTGACGCTGACGTTCATCGCCGGCGGCGGAATCATCCTGGCGGCGATGATCGCGTCGCAGCTGCCGGCGAGTCCGAAGCGCGATCCGATCGCGCCATGACGTCATTCAGGGCCACGATCTCGTCGTGAATGGCGCGCTGCTGCACGAGCAGCCGCGCATACGCGCGGCTTCGCGCCACGCGCCAGGTGATGGCGCGCGCGCGGCCGACCACGCCGTCGAGTTGCTCGCCGAAGCGCAGCGCGATGTAACCGAGGAACGGCACGACGACGAGCGCGGCGAGTGCGAATGGCCAGCCGAAGCGCCACCAGACGAAGCCCGCTACCGCGAGCCATATCAATGGATAGAGAACCAGGCCGCCGACCGCCTTTTGCGTGGCGACGAGCTCCTCGTCGCTGCCGGCCTTCGTCACCACCGCGCCGATCAACCGATAGATCGGGTAGTGGACGATCGCGCCGGCCAGCACGAGCGGCAGCATCACCAGCAGCGTGGCGATGGTCTTCACGCTGCCGATGAACGTCGGCGGCACCAGCTCCGCCGGCTCGAGGTTGGCGGCGCCGAGCTCCGACTCGAAGCGCTCGATGCGCGACTGCACGCGCGCCAGCCGCGCCGGATCGTGCTCGCACAGCCAGCGATAGCCGGCCACGAAGCGCTTGCGCATTTCGAGCGCGTCCGCCAGGTCGCCGCGGCCGAGGCGGAAGATGCGGTCGGCGCGCGAGATGAGATCGAGCGCCGCGCGCGAGTCGGCCTGCACGGTCACCTCGGCCAGCGACGCCTCGATCTGCTTCGTCAGCGCCTCCACCGCCTCCCGCGGCGGCTCGCCGTCATCGTCGACGCGAATTGGAGCTACTTCGATCGGCGCGCCGAAATACATCACCGCCGCGCTGCGGAACGTCTGCTTCGCCGTGTAGAAGAGTCCTGTCGGAATGACCAGCACGCGCGGCAGCGTCGATCCGAGCGCGATGCGCGCCGCGCCGGTCTTCAGCGTCTTCAGCCGCGACTCGCTGTGCGTGGTCCCCTCGGGGAAGATGGCGATCGCGCCGCCGCGGGCCAGCGTCTGGCGCGAGCGGCCGAACGTCTCGCGGTTCTGCTCCGGCGAGAAGTTGTCCTCGCGGCGATAGACCGGGATCGACTCGAAGCCGCGCACGAACCAGCTGATGAGCGGCATCCGGAACAGCGGCGCCTTCGCCAGGAACGACACCGGCCGTGGCGCGAAGCAGAGGAGGAAGAGCGGATCAATCAGCGCGTTCGGGTGATTGACGGCGAAGATCACCGGCGTGCCGTCGCGCGGCACGCGCTCCTCGCCGACGATCTCGATGCGGCGGAAAAAGATCCGCGCCACGATGCGCAGGACCGCCGTGGCCACCCTACGCATCGCGCAAACGCGCCGCGACCACCCAGATCACGCCCGCCAGCGCCACCGCCACCGGCACCAGCAGGAAGGCCTGCTCCAGCGTGCTGCGGTCGGAGAGGAAGCCGATCAGCGGCGGCGAGGGGATGTCGCCCACCAGGTGCATCACGAACACCGCCAGCCCCATCGCCGTGGCGCGCTCGTTCGGCGCCACCAGGCTGACGATGGCGGAGTTGATCGGGCCGGTGCACATGAAGATGAGCACCTCGGCCAGGACGATCGCGGAGATGTAGACCGGCTTGTTCGGGCTCGACAGCGCCACGTACGTCGCCGGCGCCGCGAGCAGCGTGGCGATCCCCGACACCCACAGATACGACTGCTTGGTCCGCTTCAGGAAGCGGTCGCCGAGCCAGCCGCCGATGAACGTGCCGACGAACCCCGTCGCCACCGTGATCGCGCCGAAGGTCACCGTCGCCTCGCTGCGCGACATCCCGCGCACGCGCTCCAGGAACGCCGGCATCCAGTATCCGAGCCCGCCGAGGGCGAAGGTGTACGCGCCGTAGCCGAGGGCGGCGAGGATGTAGCGCTGGTTCTTCAGCAGGTCGCGATAGGTGCCGCCGATCGAAAGGACGGGATGGTCAGAAACGCCGCGCGGCGGATCCTTCACCCCCAGCACCAGCAGCGACAGGATCAATCCCGGCGCGCCGGCGATCCAGAACGCCGCGCGCCAGCCGTAGTGCTGGTCGACCAGCCCGCCGAGGATGAGCCCCGCGGCGGAGCCGACCGGGATGGCCATGAAGAAGACGGCCATCACGCGTCCGCGGCGCTGCAGCGGGAAAAAGTCGGCCAGCAGCGCCGGCGCGATCGTCCCGTACGCCGCCTCCCCCACGCCAACCGCGGAACGCGCGACGAAGAGCGACATGAACCCGCGCGCGAAGCCGCCGAGCGCCGTGGCCAGGCTCCACACCGCCACGCCGAGCGCGATCAGCGGCGGGCGTTTCGCGCGGTCGCCAAACGTCCCGAACAGGGGCGACGTCAAAGTGTAGACGACGATGAAGCCGGTCGGGATGAGACCCAGTTGCGTGTCCGTCAGGTGTAGCTCTGACTTTTTCAAAGACTCCACAACCGCCGCGACCACCCAGCGATCGACGTAGTTGAAAAGGTTGATGAAGGTCAGGATGCCGAGGGCGTAGCGCGCCGCGCGGACATCGTCGAAACTCGCAGGGCTTTCGGACGTAAACGACACGATGGCGCCATTATGATGAGCACGGTCTCCGAATGAAACGATTCCTCCCCTTCGCGGCCTTCGTCGCCGGCCTGGTGCTCATCGTCGTCCTGACACCGCGCTTCAACGCCGCGCAGCCGGTCGGCATCCGCCTCACGCGCAGCGACGCCGCGAAAATCGCCGACGCCGAGGCGCTGCGCATGGGCATCCCCGTCGACGAGGCGTGGACCAGCCTTTCCTGGGCCGACTCGCCGCACGTCGGCAAGGAGCTGGAGTCGAAGCCCGACATCCGCCGCCGCGCCGCCGACGATCCGGTTCTCGGCCCGCGCCTTGGCGGCTACAAGCGGACCTACTACCGCCGCGGCGTGGAGAAGTTCCAGCCGTACGGCTACGTGGTGGTCGACCAGCGCACCGGCGCGATCCTGATGGAGCGCAAGCTGCTGAAGTTCGACGAGACCGGCGCGAAGCTGACCGAGGCGCAGCTCCGGCCGCGCGCCGACACCTTCGTCCACTCGCGCAGTTTCCCCGGCGCGCCGTCGCCGCAGTTCGAGCAGGCGCGGCCGAACGTCATGAGCTCGCGCACCGACTGGACGTTCCGCTACAAGGTGCACACCGACTTCCCGATCGGCAACGTCGTACCGTACCTGCAGGTCTACTTCGCCGGCGACAAGCTGACCGGCTGGGCGCTGATCGAGGAGTACGCCGACGGCAGCCCGTTCCGCAGCGACCAGACCGGCGAGGCCGTCTCCTCGCTCTTCGCGCGCTTCGCCGTCAACTACGCGCTGCTGCTCATCCTCATCGTCATCTTCCTCCGCAAGTACCACGCGGGCGAGGTCGGCGTCGGCACCGGCTCGATGCTCTTCGGCGTGGTGGTGCTGCTGGCCATCGGGGTGAACTGGATCATCGGACCGGCGGGCACCGAGGGGAACCAGATGGGGAGCCTGGACGCGCAGCGGACCGCCGCGGTGCAGATGGGCTTCAAGTTCCTGCTCTACGACCTGCCGCTGGCGGTGGTGGTCTTCTTCGCCTGGGCGGTGGGCGAGAGCTACGCGCGCGAGCGGTGGGGCGAGCGCCTCGCCTCGTTCGATTCGATCCTGCGCCGCGACCCGCTCAACGCCACCGCCGGGCGTTCCATCGTCAACGGCGTGCTGTTCGCGCCCGCGGTGGCCGCCGCGGCGTTCCTGACCGCCGTCATCCCGCTGATCCTGAATCGCGCGCACGTCACCGACGGCACCGGCACCAGCGCGCTGGTGCAGATCGGCGGGCCGTGGTGCGTGGCGCTCTTCGCCGCGCTCGACGCCATCGTCTATCCGGTCCTCGCGCTCTTCCTGTTGGCCTGGACGCACCGCAAGCGCGTGCTGTGGATCGGCGTGGTGGCGGTGCTGATCCTCGGCGCGCTCGGCGCGGTGTGCGACGTGCCGACCAGCCCCTTCCTGGTCCGGCTGCTGTTCGACTTCGGCGGCATCGCCGCCATCGTGGCCATCTTCCTCGGCTACGACCTGCTGACCGCGGCCATCGCGCTGTTCGGCGGCTCGCTCATCGCCTTGATGTCGCCGCTGATGTCGGTGGCGCAGGGTCACCAGCTCTCGCAGATCATCTGGCTCATCGCGCTGCCGCTCGGCGCCGCCTTGATCTTCGGCATCGTCGCGCTGCTGACCCGGCGCGAGGTGGTCTACACCTACGAAGACCTCGCGCCGCACGTGAAGCGCATCATCGAGCGCGAGCGGGTGAAGGCGGAGATCGACGCCGCCAATCGCATCCAAGCGGCGCTGCTGCCGCTCGAGGCGCCGTACGTCGAAGGGGCCACGGTGGCGTCGCACTACCGCGCGGCCACAGAGATCGGCGGCGACTACTTCGACTTCCTCCCCCAGCCGAACGGCGAGGTCGGCATCGCCTTCGGCGACGTCTCCGGCCACGGCCTGACCAGCGGCATCGTCATGGCCATGGCCAAGTCCGCGCTGCTGGTGCAGGTCGGCTACGACTCCTCGCCGCGCGCGGTGATGAACGTGCTCAACGACATCGTCATCCGCACCGCGCCGAAGCGGATCCTGATGACCTTCTTCTTCGGCATGCTCGACCCGCAGTACCAGTCGCTGCGCTTCTCCTCGGCCGGGCATCTCGACCCGTACGTCTTCCGCGCCCGCGAGCGTCGCATCGAGGCGCTCTCGTCGTGGGGCTTCCCCCTCGGCGTGAAGCGCCGCGACCCGTTCCGCGAGCACACCGTCGACTTCGAGCCGGGCGATCGCCTCATCCTCTACAGCGACGGACTGATCGAGGCCATCGACGACGACGGCGAGCCGTATGGTTTCGACCGGTTCGAGAAGACCATCCTCGAGAACGGCCACCTGTCGGCCGAGGAGATCAAGAAGACGCTGCTCGGGTCGGTGCGCAAGTTCACGCGCAACCGCCCGCCCGAGGACGACCAGACGCTGGTGGTCGTGTCGTTCGAGGGCGTGGAGGCCGCGCGGAGGCCGATGGCGATGTGAGTCGTCGCGAACGACGAGGTCGTCGAACCTGACCTCGACTTCGTCGTCGCCGATCACAACATCGTCGACTGCAACCTCAACCTCGTCGCCGCCGATCACAACGTCGTCGACTGCAACCTCGACCTCGTCGCCGCCGATCACAACATCATCGACTGCAACCTCGACCTCGCCGCCGCCGATCACAACGTCGTCGTCCGCGATCACAACGTCGTCGACGCCAATCACACCGTCGTCGTCGCCAATCACACCGTCGTCGTCGCCAATCACACCGTCGTCGTCGCCAACCTCACGCGTGTCATCCCGAGCGTCAGCGAGGGACCGGTGTGGGCGGGTGGCGCGCCGCCCAACCACACCGGTCCCTCGCTACGCTCGGGATGACAGGTGGAGGGTAGGGAAAAACCCTGCCGCGACTCTCTAAGGTGTCCGAATCGTGAGAGAGAGGAGAAGAATCGAATGAGTCTTTATGCCCTCAATACGTCCTACAGCGGAGCCAGCACGGGTGCCTACTGCAGTGTGAGCCTGACGGCGGGGACGCTGGTCGACGGCGTGGGCCAGTGCATGCCGACGTCGCCGGCGTTCAGCTACATGTCATTCCAGGGGGCGATCACCTATCAGCTGCCTCCCGGCGACGTCAGCGTCGGCGGCACGGTGAACGCCACTACCAGCGTCGCCGGCTCGGTCATCGTCAGCCCGCCGATCAACGTCGACTTCACCGTCCAGCTGTGGGGGCTCGGCAAGGTCCTCGGCCAGTACGTCCTCCCCGCCGGGCAGAGCTCCGGGCAGTTCAACTTCAACGTCAACGCGGGTGACGGCTTCACCCCGGAGCAGGCGAGCGAGGCGCTGGAGAGGATCGCCAAGCCGCAGAAATAGCCGTTAAGATGCGCGCCCTATGGCGCAACCCGAACCCAACAAGATCATCTACTCCATGGTCGGTGTCTCGAAGTTCCATGGAAAGACCAAGCAGGTCCTCAAAGACATCTACCTCTCGTACTTTTACGGCGCCAAGATCGGCGTGATCGGTCTGAACGGCTCCGGAAAGTCATCGCTGCTGCGGATCCTCGCCGGGGAAGACAAGGACTTCCTCGGCGAGACCGTCCTCTCGCCCGGCTACACCGTCGGCTTCCTCCAGCAGGAGCCGCGCCTCGACGAGACCAAGACCGTGCGCGAGAACGTCGAGCAGGGCGTGCAGCCGGTCATCGACCTCCTCAAGGAATTCGACGAGATCAACAACGCCTTCGGCGATCCCGACGCCGACATGGACAAGTTGATGGACCGCCAGGCGAAGGTGCAGGACAAGCTCGACGCCGCCGGCGCCTGGGACCTCGACTCCAAGCTGGAGATGGCCATGGACGCCCTCCGCTGCCCGCCGGGCGACACGCCGGTGTCGATCCTCTCCGGCGGCGAGCGACGTCGCGTGGCGCTCTGCCGTCTGTTGCTACAGGCGCCCGACATCCTCCTGCTCGACGAGCCGACCAACCACCTCGACGCAGAGTCGGTGGAGTGGCTGGAGAAGCACCTGCAGCAGTACGCCGGCACGGTCATCGCCGTCACGCACGACCGCTACTTCCTCGACAACGTCGCCGGCTGGATCCTCGAGCTCGACCGCGGCATGGGCATCCCGTTCAAGGGCAACTACTCGTCGTGGCTGGAGCAGAAGCGGACGCGCCTGCAGCAGGAGGAGAAGAGCGAGTCGCAGCGGCAGAAGACCCTGGAGCGCGAGCTGGAGTGGATCCGGATGTCGCCGAAGGGGCGCCACGCCAAGGGGAAGGCGCGCATCAACCAGTACGAGTCGCTGCTCGAGCAGCAGACGCAGGAAAAGATCCAGGAGTTGGAGATCTACATCCCGCCCGGCCCGCGCCTCGGCAACGTGGTGGTCGACGCCGACGGCGTGCGCAAGGCCTACGGCGAGAACCTGCTGATCGACGAGATGTCGTTCAAGCTGCCGCCCGGCGGCATCGTCGGCGTCATCGGCCCGAACGGCGCCGGCAAGACGACGCTCTTCCGGATGATCGTCGGGCAGGAGCCGCCCGACGGCGGCACCATCCGCGTCGGCGAGACGGTGAAGCTGGCGTACGTCGACCAGAGCCGCACCCTCGACCCCGACCGCACCATCTTCGAGGAGATCACCGGCGGCGGCGACGTGGTGCAGCTCGGGCCGCGCGAGATGAGCTCGCGCGCGTACGTGGCGCGCTTCAACTTCTCGGGACAGGACCAGCAGAAGAAGGTCGGCGTCCTCTCCGGCGGCGAGCGCAATCGCGTCCATCTGGCCAAGATGCTCAAGGAAGGGGCGAACGTCATCCTCCTCGACGAGCCGACCAACGACCTCGACGTCAACACCATGCGCGCCCTGGAAGAGGCGCTGGAGACCTTCGCCGGCTGCGCCATCGTCATCTCCCACGACCGCTGGTTCCTCGACCGCGTAGCCACGCACATCCTTGCCTTCGAAGGCGACAGTCGCGTGACCTGGTTCGACGGCAACTACAGCGAGTACGAGGAGGACAAGCGCAAGCGGCTCGGCGCGGAGGCGGACCAGCCTCATCGGATCCGCTACAGGCAGCTGACGCGTTGAAACCAAAGTGTTACCATCCGCCGATCATGAAAACCCCCTGGCTGCTGGTGTGTCTGCTGGCCGCCGGCTGCGCGTCGGCGCCGGCTACTGACTCATCGTCGACCGCGGCGGCGGCCCCGGACAAGAAGCCGGCGGAGCCGAGCATCTCCATCGCGCGGCTCGACGTGAATTCGGCACAGCCGAGCAGCGCCACCTCGGTACCGATGATCGTGCGGGTGAACGTGGAGAACCGCACCGAGGAGCTGGTGACGGTCGACCGCATCGACGTCGGGTCGGTGGGGGTCGGGCCGTACAGCATCGCCTCGACCTCGCAGAACTTCCATCACGAGGTGAAGGTTGGACACGTCTCGGTGTTCCCGGTGTGGGTTCAGGCCACGCCGACGAAGCTCGAAGACACCATCGGCGGGCAGGAAGGGGCGATGATGATCCGCGCCGCGGTCTACGTCACGACGCCCAGCCGCCCGCAGCACCGCCTGGCCACTGTGCAGAAGGTGGATACAAGTTTGAGCCACTGAGTGATACACAATTCCGAACGAAGAAAACCGGGGATTTGAACCCCGGATGGTCCAATCGGTCGTAAGTAACTGAAGAGTAAGAAGAGGCGGGTCGGCGGCCGGTCTGCATCTTCGGTTCGAGTATTGCCGCACAGGTCTTGTAAAACATACATAGAGGAGGCTTTATGACACGTGAAAGGCGCACGCGCCTGCTCCGTTCTGTGAGATCAACGCTCACGTTCGGATTTGTTTTGCTGATGGTGGCCACGCCCATGCTCGCGCAGATTACGACGGGCATCATCAGCGGTTCAGTCAAGGGAGGCGACGGCTCGCTGCTGCCGGGCGTCACCGTCACCGCGACGTCCCCCGCGCTGCAGGGCAGCCGCGTCGCGTACACCGGCCCCAACGGCGACTACATCCTTCGTGGTCTGCCGCCCGGAAAGTACGCGGTGACGTTCGAGATGTCGGGCCTGGCCTCGACGGACAAGAACGTCAACGTCGAGCTCGGACAGACGTCGCAGCTCGACGTGCAGCTCAATCAGTCGACCAAGACCGAGACCATCACGGTCGTGGCGTCGGCCCCCAGCGCGCTGACCACCACGCAGCTCGGCACCAACTACAAGCAGGAGACCATCACCAGCCTGCCGATGCCCCGCACTCTCGCCGGCATCGCGGCGCTGACCCCGGGCGTCAACACCAGCACGTTCAACGTCGGACAGCTCCGCATCAACGGCGCGTTCGGCTATGACAACGTGTTCATGGTCGACGGCACCGACGTCAACGACAACCTGTTCGGCACGGCGAACACCCTCTACATCGAGGACGCCATCGCCGAGACGCAGGTCATGACCGGCGGCGTGTCGGCCGAGTACGGCCGCTTCACCGGCGGCGTGGTCAACGCCATCACCAAGAGCGGCGGCAACGACTTCGCCGGCACCTTCCGCACCGACTTCTCGAAGGGCAAGTGGAACAGCTTCACCCCCTTCGAGCGCACCGCGCACGAGAACGCGCTGAAGGCCGGCGGCACGGCGGTCGGCATCCGCTCCGACACGCTCAACAAGACCTACCAGGGCACCCTCGGCGGCCCCATCCTCCGCGACCGCCTCTGGTTCTTCGCGGCCGGCCGCAACCTGAAGACCGCCGGCACCACCGCCCTGACGGAGACCGCCATCGTTCTCCCGACCGGCACCAAGAACCCCCGCTATGAAGGGAAGTTGACTGCCTCGCTGTTCGGCAAGCACACCCTCCAGGGCTCGTACCTGACCAACGAGACCACGCAGATCGGCAACCTCGGCCTGGCCGGCATCATCGATCCGCGCTCCGCGGTCACCCGCACCCTGCCGAACGAGCGCTACGCGATCTTCTACAACGGCGTCATCACCCCGAGCCTCTTCGCCGAGGTGAAGTACTCGCGCAAGACGTTCGGCTTCCGCGGCACCGGCGGCACGCTGACCGACATCCACGAGTCGCCGATCCGCAACCTGGCCGGCAACCGCCTCTACAACGCGCCGTTCTTCGACTCGAACGACCCCGAAGACCGCAACAACAACGACTTCGGCGCCAACCTGTCGTACTTCCTCTCCACCCACAGCATGGGCAGCCATGACGTGAAAGGCGGCTACGAGTTCTACCGCTCGACCCGCACCGGCGGCAACTCGCAGTCGGCCACCCACTTCGTCTTCTTCGCCGATCCGAAGCGCGTCACGCCGGCCGGCGGTAGCGTCGCCATTCCGGTGACCGATGCCGACGGCCGCTACATCCCGATCTGGCAGACCTGCACGCCGAACGCCACGCGCACCGGCTGCACCAACACCACCTTCTCGTCGATGCAGAACTGGCTGCCGACCACCGGCGCCAAGATCGACATCGACACCACGGCCTACTTCATCAACGACACGTGGAACCTCAACAAGCACTTCTCGTTCAACCTCGGATACCGCTTCGAGAAGGTGAACGGAAATGCCACCGGCGACATCACCACGGTCGACTCCAGCCGCGGCACCCCGCGCCTCGGCGCTTCGTTCGACGTCCGCGGCGACGGCCGTACCAAGCTCGACGCGACGGTCGGCCAGTACTCCGGCCGCTACCTCGACAACCAGTTCTCGCGCAACACCCCGGTCGGACAGCCGAGCGCCATCGTCTACGCCTACGTCGGCCCCGCCGGCGAGGGCGTGAACTTCGCGCCGGTCTACGACCTGAACAACTACATCATCACCAACGGCTCGTTCCCGCTGCAGAACATCTTCGTCGACGACAACATCAAGTCGCCTGTCGTCAACGAGTACACGTTCTCCGTCGGCCAGGCCATCACCACGAACGGCTTCATCAAGGGCACCTACACGAACCGCAAGTGGAAGAGCTTCTTCGAGGACTTCATCCTCACCAGCAACGGCTTCACCAACATCAAGGTCCCGAACTCGCCGATCAACTTCAACGCGGACAACGTCGTCTACGGCAACACCGACGACGTGAAGCGCGAGTACTCCGCGCTGCAGTTCCTGGCCCAGTACCGCCCGATGGCCCGCTGGACCACGCAGATCAACTACACCCGCGAGCTGAAGAACGACGGCAACTTCGTCGGTGAAGCCGGCAACCAGCCGGGCAACCCGTCGCTGTTCGGCGATCGTCCCGAGATGTACGACGAGACCCTGCACTACCCGACCGGCCGCCTCCCGGGCTACCAGAAGGACCGCGTCCGCTTCTTCAACACCTTCAACGTCCCCCTGCGGAAGTTCGGAACGGTCGATCTCGGCCTGATCTACAACTATGACTCGCCGCTGACCTTCAGCTACACCGCGGCGGCCTCCCTCACCGCGGCGCAGGTCGCTGCCCGCAACGGCGCCGGCGGCGGCGTCGGCTACAAGCAGACCCCCAGCACCACCACGGTCTTCTTCGGCGAGCGCGGCGCGGGCACCTTCCGCTCCTCGCAGTCCCTCGACCTCGCGCTCACCTACGCGCTGCCGCTGTTCGGCACCCGTTTCGCGCCGTGGGTCAAGATGGAGATGACCAACGTCACCAACCGCGACGCACTGCTGTCGTGGAACACCACCCTGATCGTCGATCCGAACTCTCCGAAGGAAGCGAAGTTCGGTCTCCCCACCGGCTACCTCCGGTGCGGGATCGACACCCCGGCCACCACCACCGGTTGCGGCAACGTCACGTTCGGCCAGCCGAGCGCGTCGACCAGCTACCAGACCCCGCGCCAGTGGGACTTCGCGGTCGGCCTCCGCTTCTAATCCCGCATCACAGCAGTTGACGAAGAGCCCCGGCGCAAGCCGGGGCTTTTCATTTCTGCGGGCATCACGCGAGCGGCATCAACTTATGTCTCTAGCCGGCGCGGCGCGCCGGACATAGGTTGCCGTTCGTACATCTTGAAGGAGGTGTGTCATGAAACGTTGGATGCCCGTGTGTGCGTTTCTCCTGGCGGTGGCCGTGGCGCCGGCTGCCTTCGCCGATCATTGCAGCGTCTGTGTCGGGCCGACCTGGTGCGACCATACCGCGTCGAGCGGCGGCGTGACCTGCATCTTCTACCAGGATCCGTGGTGCGAAGAGGTCGGCTGGTGCGATCACGGCGCCGCCGCGCCGCGCTCGTTCTCCGCGAGCTGGAAGGTGGCCTCGGTGCGCGTGCTGAGCCCGGCCGAGCAACTGGCCGCCGCAACGCCGCAACCCTCGCCGGCGCGCGAGACTCGTCCCGCGGCCGTCGCCATCGCCTCGAGCAACCGGTGATCCTCGCCTCGCTGGCGCTGGCAGCCGCCACGGCTTCGCTGCAAGTGCACGTGACCGGCGGAGCACGACCCCTCGAGCTCGTGCTCCGCCGCGTCGACGAACGGGGAGCGACGTCCGACGTCGCCTCGAAGCGCCTGGCATCGGCCTCGACGATCTTCGATGGCATCGAACGCGGCTCGTACATCCTCATCGCCTCGGGCTCCGACCCGCTGGCGCGGCAGGCGGTGCACGTCCGCGTGGACGACGCAGCGCCGCAGCGTGTGAACCTCCACATCGCCCCGCGGCGCGTGGAGGGAACCGTCCTCTGGGGCCGGCACCCGCTGGCCGACGTCACCCTCAACTTCCGCCACGACGAACTGGGCTGGACCGGCAGCGTGACCAGCGACGCCAAGGGGCGCTTCACCTCGGAGCTCTGGCAGCCGGGCAGCTACGCCGTCGGCGTCTCACGCGGCGCGCTGCACAACACCTACGGACTGCATGCCACGCTCCGCGGCGGGCCGGTCACTCTCGTCGTCCCGGCGCGCGAAATCCGAGGACGCGTGGTCGACGCCGCCACGCGGCGCGGGATCGCGGACGCGCAGGTGATCCTCCGGACGCAGCGCGAGACGTCGGCCGCCACCATCGGCCAGCGCACCGGCGCCGACGGCTCGTTTCTCTTCGATGCCGTCGCCGCCGGCCCGCAGCGATTGACGGTCATGGCGGACGACTTCCTGATCCCCAATCCGGTCGAGCTGACCATCGGCGAGAACGACGCGCCGTCGGAGATCACCGTGCCGCTCGACGCCGGACGCGCGCGCTCCCTGCGCGTCTTCGATCATCGCGGCGCGCCGGTCGCCGGCGCCGAAGTGATCGCCGCCAGCGGCAACCGCGTCCGCGCCACCTCGCGAACCGGACCGGACGGACGCGTCTCCGTCGCCGTGCCGGCCGAGGCGGTCGTGCTGTATGTCGTCGCGCCCGGGAGCGGCTTCGCCGTCCTCGACCGGCAGGCCGATCGCGTCGACCTCCCGGCGCCGCGCTCCTCGCTGCGGCTGATCGCGCGCTCGGCGCTCGGCGACCCACTGCCGCCGATCTCCTTCATCGTCTCCATCGATGGGCGCGTGATCCCGCCGGCGGTGGCGCAGCGGATGTCGCGGCTCCAGGGATTCTCGCTGCGAACCGACGAGCGCGGCGAAGTGAACGTCGCGAACATCCCGCCCGGCTTCTACCAGTTCTGGCCGTACGACGGTGAGGCGGAGCGCGACATGATCCTGGCGGCGCCGTACGAGGCGCCGATCGCCGTGAACGTCAAGAGCGGCCCGAACGCCATCGCCGTCGACTTCCAGCCGAAGACGCTGCGGACGGCCGCGCCGCCGCGGTGAGGCGGCGCGCTACGGCGCGTCGGCGAGGACGTAAGCCAGCGCGGCGATGGCCGCCGCGTCCTGCGCCAGCTCGTGGCGGTCGACCTTGTCCAGCGTGTCGGCGGGCGTGTGGTGGTAGTCGAAGTAATGCAGCGGATCGGGGACCAGGCCGAAGCCGGGGACACCCGACTCGACCAGGAACTGCGTGTCGGCGCCGGTCTCCGGCGTGGTCTCGAAGCGATGCGCGCCGAGCGAAGCGAGGGCGCGCGTGCGCGACTCGAGCGCGGCGAGATCGTCGCCCTTCAGCGTGGTGGTGAAGCCGCTCGGCGCGGCGCCGCCGGCGTCGCTCTCGATGGCCGCGACGTGCTTCTCGTTCTTGTGCTTCGCAAAGTAGGCGCGGCCGCCGCGCAGGCCGTTCTCCTCGTTCATGAAGAGCACGGCGCGGATGGTGCGCCGCGGACGGAGGTTCATCTCGCGCAGCAGGCGCATCGTCTCCATCACCATGGCCACGCCGGCGCCGTCGTCGATGGCGCCCGTGCCGAGGTCCCAGGAGTCGAGGTGCGCGCCGATGAGGACGATCTCGTCCGGCTTCTCGCTGCCGCGCCACTCCGCCACCACGTTCGCCGATGCCACCTCCGGCAGCTCACGCGGCGTGAGCACCAGGTTCATCCGCACGCGGTCGCCGCGTTGCAGCAGACGATGCACCAGCATCGCATCCTCCGCGGTCATCGCCGCGGCGGGGATCTTCGGCTGCTTCGGGTCGTAGCGCAGCGAGCCGGTATGCGGCGTCCGCAGCGAGGCCGAGCCGACCGAGCGGATGACGACCGCCTTCGCGCCGTACTCCGCCGCGCGGCTGGCGCCGGCGCTGCGGTAGACCACCGCCTTGCCGTAGGCCTCGAAGGCTCGGTTGGAGCGCACCAGCTCCATGTCCATCGGGTTGTTGAAGAAGACGATCTTCCCCTTCACTTTCGCGCCGAGCGCCTTCAGCTCGTCGAACGAATTGGCCTCGATGACGTCGGCGGTGATGCCGGCGGCCGGCGTCGGCACGCTCATGCCGATGGCGGTGAGGACGATCTTCTGGTCCATGTGCGAGACCAGCCGCCCCTCCTCCCGCCCGCGCACCCAGTGCGGCACCATCACCCGCTCGTTGGTCACCGGGATGCCCCAGGCGCGAAAACGAGCCGTGGTCCAGGCCACCGCCGCCGCCGCGCCGCGCGAGCCGGACATGCGCGGCCCGATCTTGTCGGTGAGATGGGAGAGCGTGTCGTACGCCTGCGAGGTCTTCAGCTCGCGCTGGACGATTTGTTCAGGAATCTGGGCGAATGCTGGAGCGGCGATCAGCAGCAGAGCGGCGAATTTCATCGCGAGCAGGTTACAGCGAGCGGCGAGCAGGAGTCGATTCCCCTGCTCGCTGCGACCTGCTCGCTAAATCTCCTCCGTGTCGATCTGCGCGCGCTGCAGCGCCCCGGAGTAGTCGACGTAGATCGACTTCCATTCGCTGAAGACGTCGATGCCCGCCACGCCCGCCTCGCGATGCCCGTTGCCGGTCTGCTTCACCCCGCCGAACGGCAGGTGCGTCTCCGCCCCGATGGTCGGCGCGTTGACGTAGAAGATGCCGGTGTACATGTCGCGCATGGCGATGAAGGCCTTGTTGACGTCGCGGGTGTAGATCGACGACGACAGCCCGTACTTCACGCCGTTGCCGATGGCGATCGCTTCCTCCAGCGAGTCGCACTTCATCACCGCGGTCACCGGCCCGAAGATCTCCTCCTGCGCGATGCGCATGTCGGGCTTCACATCGGCGAAGACCGTCGGCTGGTGGAAGTGCCCTTTGGCGTAGCCGCCGTCGGTGAGCGCCTCGCCGCCCGCGGCGACGGTGGCCCCCTCGTCGCGGCCGATCTTCACGTACTTTTCCACCGTCTTCAGCTGCGAGGCGGAGACGTTGGGTCCCATGTCGACGTTCGCGTCGAGGCCGTTGCCGATGCGCAGCTTCTTCGCGCGGCCGGCCAGCTTCTCCACGAACTGGGCGTAGATCTTCGAATGCGCCACGATGCGCGACGCCGCGGTGCAACGCTGCCCCGCCGTGCCGAAGGCGCCCCACAGCGCGCCATCGACGGCGAGGTCGACGTCCGCGTCGTCCATCACCAGGATCACGTTCTTGCCGCCCATCTCCAGGTGGACGTGCTTGAACTGCGGCGCGCAGGCCACGGAGATGTCGCGCCCCACCTCGGTCGAGCCGGTGAAGGAGATCACCGAGACCTTCGGATGCTTCAGCATCGGCTCGCCGACTTCCTTGCCGCCGCCGGTGACGACGTTGAACACGCCCTTCGGCAGTCCCGCCTCCTCGAAGGCCTCGGCCAGCATGATCACCGAGAGCGGCGTGAGCGAGGCCGGCTTGATGACCACCGTGTTGCCGCAGACCAGCGCCGGCATGCTCTTCCAGGCCGGGATGGCGATGGGGAAGTTCCACGGCGTGATCAGGCCGGCCACGCCGAGGGGCATGCGGACGGCCATGTTGAACTTGCTGGGAAGCTCGGAGGGGGTGGTGACGCCGAACAGGCGCCGCCCTTCGCCGGCCATGAGGTAGGCCATGTCGATGGCCTCCTGCACGTCGCCGCGCGTCTCGTCGAGCACCTTCCCCATCTCGCGCGTCATCTCGCGCGCGATCTTTTCCTTGTCGCGCTTCATGATGGCGCCGACGGCGTAGAGATACTCCGCGCGCTTCGGCGCCGGCACCAGGCGCCACGACTGGAAGGCCTTGTCGGCCGCGTCGACGGCGCGGTTCAGGTCGTCGGCCACCGACTCCTGGAAGGTGCCGATGACGTCGCCGCGATCGGCGGGGTTGATGTCCTCGAACGTCTGCCCGCTCGACGACTCCACCCACTCGCCGTCGATGAAGTTCTTGTACTCGCGCGCGGCGCGCAGGCGGTAGTCGGTGGGGATGGGGTTGGTTGCGGTGATGGTCATGACTCCTCCGGGTTGCGAGGTTGCGAGGTCGCGAAGTTGCGAGGTCCCACCCCGCAACCGCGCAACTTCGCAACCCCGCAACTATTTCTTCGCGGTCTCCGGCAGCGCGTCTTTCGGCCGTCCCATGTCGACCGAGCCGCGGAACTTGGCGCCCTCGGCCACGACGATCTTCGGCGCCTTGATGTTGCCGTCGACCGTCGCGCTGGCCACCAGCTCCACGCGGTCGTCGGCGGAGACGTCGCCGTTCAGCCGCCCTTCCACCGTCACGTTCTTGGCGTGCACCTGCGCCTCGACGCGCGCCTTGGTCCCGATGCGCAGATCGCTCGAGAGCTGGATCTTGCCGCGCACCGTCCCCTCGATCAGCACCGCCTCGTTGCCGCTGATGGTGCCTTCGATGGTGACGTTCGGACCGAGAAAGGTGCCGCTGAACGCGGGTTGGGAATCGTTGCCGCGCATCGCCGGACGAGCCGACGGCTGCTGCGGTGGTTCTTTGGAAAAGAGCGCCATGGGGGGCGCATCTTAGCAGATCGTTTGTCGTGAGCCGTTCGCCGTTCTCCGTGGTGAACAATCGGCGAACGATCTACGGCAAACGGCGAACGGCATTACACTTCCGCCCTTTCAACGCCCTGGCATCAGGATCGTATGGTGAAGGGGTTCAACACGTGCGACGCATAGCAATCGTTTGCCTTCTCGTTTTCGCCGCCACCTGCAAAAGAGGCGGAAAAAATGACCAGCAATATCAGACCGCCAAGATCGACCACGGCAACGTCACCGAGACCGTCACCGCCACCGGCACCCTGTCGGCGGTGACCACGGTCCAGATCGGCAGCCAGGTCTCCGGCGTCATCGCCCGGCTCTACGCCGACTTCAACAGCCACGTCACCAAGGGTCAGCTCCTCGCCGAGCTCGACCCCACCCCGATGCAGGCGCAGGTCGAACAGCGGCAGGCGGACGTGACCCGCATGCGTGTGGAAGTGGCGAACGCCAAAGTGCAGTACGACCGCCAGGCGCGCCTGTCCAAGGCCGGCCTCGCCGCCGACGCCGACGTCGACAACGCCCGCGCGCAGTACGAGAGCGCCGCGGCGCAGGTCAAGCAGTCGACCGCCGCCCTCTCGCAGGCGCTGACCAACCTCCGCTACACCAAGATCGTCTCGCCCATCGACGGCGTGGTGGTCGACCGCGCCTACGACGTCGGGCAGACCGTCGCCGCGTCGTTCCAGGCGCCGACGCTCTTCCAGATCGCGCAGGACCTGACCAAGATGCAGGTGCAGGCCGACGTCGACCAGTCCGACATCGGCCGCGTGCAGGTCGGGCAGACCGCGCGTTTCACCGTCGACGCCTACCCCGACGAGGAGTTCCGCGGCCGCATCTCGCAGATCCGCCTCAACGCCACCATCAACCAGAACGTCGTCAGCTACCCCGTCATCATCGAGGTGCCGAACCCGCAGGAGCGGCTGCGTCCGAAGATGACCGCCAACGTGACCATCGACGTCGCCACCGTGCGCGACGTGCTGCGCGTCCCCAACGCCGCGCTGCGCTTCCGTCCGCCCGACGCCAAGGAAACGCCGGCCACCACCACCGGCGGCCGGCCGCAGCGCAGCGCGACCGCGACGACCGGCGAGACGACCAGCAGCGCCGCACCCGGAGCGGAGCAGATGGGTCGCCGCCGCAGGCGCGGCGGCATGGAAGGAGCCGCCGGCGCATTCGGCGATGCCACTCAGCGCGCGCCGCGGAAGATGCAGACCATCTACCTGCTCGGCGCCGACAAGAAGCTGACGCCTGTGCAGATCCGCACCGGCATCAGCGACGGACGCTTCACCCACATTGTGGAGGGAACCGTCAAGCCCGGAGACACCGTCGTGGTCGGCCTGGCCACCTCGAAGGTCGAAGGACCGGCGGCGTTCGGCGGCGGCATGGGCGGCGGCGGCGCACGTCCGGGCGGCGGCGGAACGCCGCCGCGAGGGCGCTGAGCGTGGCCGATCGCGTCATCGAGATCCGCGAGCTCGTCAAGATCTACACGATGGGCGAAGTCGAAGTGCGCGCGCTGGCCGGCGTCAACCTCGACGTCGACACCGGCGACTTCGTGGCCATCATGGGTCCGTCGGGCTCCGGCAAGTCGACGCTGATGAACATCCTCGGCTGCCTCGACCGCCCGACCTCCGGCTCCTATCACCTCGACGGCGTCGACGTCTCCACCCTCGACCGCGACGAGCGCGCCATCATCCGCAACGCCAAGATCGGCTTCGTCTTCCAGAGCTTCAACCTCCTGGCGCGCACCACCGCGCTGGAGAACGTCGAGCTGCCGCTGCTCTACGGCGACCTCGGATGGTCCGGCGCCGAGCGCCGCAAGGCCGGCCTCAGCGCGCTGCACCGCGTGGGGCTGGAAGGGCGCGAGAACAACCAGCCGTCGCAGCTCTCCGGCGGCCAGCAGCAGCGCGTGGCCATCGCCCGCGCGCTGGTGACCAACCCCGCCATGCTCCTGGCCGACGAGCCGACCGGCAACCTCGACTCGCGCACTTCCGAAGAGATCATGGGCATCTTCCAGAACCTGAATGACGAGGGGAAAACCGTCGTATTGATTACTCACGAGCCCGACATCGCGCAGCACGCCAAACGCGTCATCACCGTGCGCGACGGGTTGATCAAACAGGATGAACGGATCCAACAGGTGCGAGTGAAATGAAAATCGCCGTCACACGCCTCGGCAACATCACCATCGTCGGACTGAAGGCCATCGCCCGCAACAAGCTCCGCTCCGCGCTGACCATGCTCGGCATCATCATCGGCGTCGGCTGCGTGATCGTGGTGGTGGCCATCGGCGCCGGCGCCTCGCAGTCGATCCAGAACACCATCAACTCCCTCGGCTCGAACTTCATCATGATCTTCCCCGGCGCGGCGACGTCCGGCGGCATGCGCGGCTTCACCGGACAGTCGAACATCACCGTCGAGGACGCCGACGCCATCAAGGCGGAAGCTCCCGCCGTCGCCTACGTCTCGCCGATGGTGCGCACCAACGCGCAGGTCATCGCCGGCGAGCTCAATTGGGGGACGCAGATCTGGGGCGCCGGCGTCGACTGGCCCTTCATCCGCGCCTGGAACGTCTCCCAGGGCTCGTTCTTCACCGACCAGGACGTCCGCGTGGCCACCAAGGTCTGCGTCCTCGGCAACACCGTCGCCGACAACCTCTTCCCGCAGGGGGACGCCGTCGGGCAGATCGTCCGCATCAAGAACGTGCCCTTCAAGGTGGTCGGCGTGCTGGAGCGCAAGGGCGGCAACATGATGGGCTCCGACCAGGACGACCAGATCGTCGCGCCGTACACCACCGTGATGAAGCGGCTGCAGGGGCAGTCGCGTATCAACATGATCTACGCCGCCGCGTCGGCGCCCGAGCGCGTGCCGGAGGCGCAGGAGCAGATCGACGCACTGCTGCGGCAGCGACACCGCATCGCGCGCGGTGCCGAGCCCGACTTCAACATGCGCTCGCAGGAAGAGATCGCCGCGACCAGCCAGCAGCAGATGGGCATCCTCAAGACGCTGCTGCTCTCGATCGCCGCGGTGTCGCTCTTCATCGGCGGCATCGGCATCATGAACATCATGCTGGTCAGCGTCACCGAGCGAACGCGCGAGATCGGCATCCGCATGGCCATCGGCGCCAAGGGACGGCACGTGCTGCTGCAGTTCCTCTTCGAGGCGGTGACGCTGTCGATCGTCGGCGGCCTGCTCGGCGTGCTCCTCGGCGTCGGCTCCTCCACCCTCTTCGCCCGGATCATGAAGTGGCCGGTGCTGGTCAGCAGCGGGTCGATCGCCCTGTCGTTCGGCGTGGCCGGCATCGTCGGCATCTGCTTCGGGTTCTTCCCCGCGCTGAAGGCGTCGCGGCTCGATCCTATCGAGGCGCTGCGCTACGAGTAGCGGCGATCTTGTCGCGGTACATCTGCATCACGAAGCTCACCGGCTTTGAGCGCTCGTCGAGCGCGAAGTTGGCGAAGACCGGGAAATCCTCGCGGAAGACCGGGTCGCGCCAGCGGACGGCGAACGAGTCGTGCTGCCAGTGCTCGAGATCGGCGAGCTCGCCTTTGCCGAAGCGGAGGACGAGGTGGTCGTCCTCGCGCGCCACGATCATGTCGCCGAAGACCGGATCGTTGTAGATGCCCTGGTAGTCGTCGAGCGGCGCGGAGGGCCGCGTCCCCTTCACGCGGCTCTTCTCGACCTCCGCCTGCGCTTCGGCGGCGCGCTTCAAGTTGCTCTCGTAGCCGGCGCGCGCCTCGGCGCTGTTGTCCTTGAGCGGCCGTTCGAGGAGCGTGTCGAGGATGCGGCCGGCGAGCGCGCCGTGCAGCAGCGGCGCCGCCCAGCTGTTGACGATCACCGCCACGCCGATCTTCTCCTTCGGCAGGATGGCCATGTAGGACGGCATGCCGTCGGCGTTGCCGCTGTGCCAGAACATCGTGCGGCCGTAGTAATCGAAGACCTGCCAGCCGAGGGCGTACGCGGCGAAGTAATCGACGCCGCGCCCGGCGCGCATCGCCGCCGTGGTGCGGATGATCAGCTGCGGCGAGTGCATTTCTTCCATCGCCGCCGGAGAGATCAGCTTTCTGCCGTTCCAACTGCCATCGCCGAGCTGGAACTGCAGCCATCTGGCGAGGTCGCGCGGCGTGGTGACGATGCCGGACGCCGGCGCCACGGTGGTGAACTTGAAGTGGCGGATCGGCTGCTGCATGCCGTCCAGGATGGCGTGCGGCGACGCGGCGTTCGGCACCGCGAGGTTCTCGTCCGCGTTGCTGTCGTTCATGCCGAGGGGGATGAGGAGACGCTCGGTGACCAGCTCGCTCCACGTCTTCCCCGTCACCGCCTCCGCCATGGCGCCGGAGACCGAGTACATGACGTTCGAGTAGACAAAGTCGGCGCGGAACGCACCCTGAGGCCGGAGATAGCGGATACGCCGGAAGGTCTCGGCGCGGTCGTAGCCGCTGAAGCGAAGGAAGAGGTTCCCTGACTCCAGCGCCACGCGGTGCGCGAGGAGATCGCGCAGCGTCATCTCGCTGTCGCGCATGGCGTCGGGGAAGACCACCGACGGCAGGACGTCGCGCACTTTGTCGTCCCAGCGCAGCTTTCCCTCGTCCACCAGCGTGGCGATCATCGCCGTGTTGAACGACTTGGACAGCGAGGCGATGTCGAAGCGCGTGTTCTCGTCGACGCGCTCCGGCGCGCCGAGCCTGCGGACGCCGTAGCCTTTGGCCACCACCTCGTCGCCGCGGACGATGACCACGGCCAGGCCCGGGACTTGCCAGTCGGCGCGCGCCTTCTCGATGTAGGCGTCGAGCTCTGGTGTTAAAATTTTGACACTAAGGAGCAGCGAAAGTGCGATCATCTTGACGAGGCCTCCTCCACTACCGCGCGCACCGCCATGTGCGGGTCGGCGGACAGTCGTTGAATTGCGGGATCGTGCAGTTTGCCGAGGTACTCGGCCACGCCGGCGCGGACCTGCCAGGCGGGATCGTTCGCGGCGCGGAGCATGGCCTCGTGCGCACGTGGGTCGCCCGACGCGGCGAGGGTGAAGGCGGCCATGGCGCGCATGCGCCAGACGCCGTCGTCGAGCAGTTCGATGAGGCGCGGCGTCGCCTCGCGGTCGGCCGCGGCGCCGAGCGCCCAGGCGGCGTAGGCGCGAACGCGCCAGTCGCCGTCGTCGAGCGCCTCGCGCAGCGGCACCAGCAGCGAGCCGTTGCGCGCGCGGCTCAGCGCCCAGCGCGCGCGCTCCGCGACCAGGTCACCCTCCCACGTCTTCGGCTGCTTTGCCGATCTTAGTAATGACTGATAGAGCTGCGCATCGGCCTCGGAGGCCGGCGTCATCGTGTCGATCTCCCGCACCTCGGGAAGGACGCGCTCCGAGGCAGGACCGTCGTCGAATCGCGCGATGGTCATCGCGGCCACCGCGGTCGCGGCGGAGAGCGCGATCGCGCCGACCGCCACCACCGCCCACGGACGGACGCGCGCGCGGCTCTTCCCATCGACGATCGAGCGCAGCCGGCGCTCCAGCTCGCGCGTCGACGACATCCCCATCGCCCCTGCCACCCGCCCGCCCGCCGCGCGCAGCAGCACCTCGGCGTAGCGCAGCGGCTCGAAGCCCGCCCGCAGCACCGCGTCGTCGCACGCGCGCTCCTGCTCCAGCACCGACAGCCGCAGCGCCAGCCACGCCAACGGATGGAACCAGTAGACCGCGCACGCGACGTTGCCGAGGAGCTGCGTCAGCGGATCGCGCCGCCGTACATGCGCCGACTCATGCGCCAGAGCTGCGTCGCGATCGGGGAAATCGGCGGGGATGAAGATCTTCGGGCGGAACAGTCCGATGGTCGCCGGCGACGACAGCCGCATCCGGCGCGCCGCGAGCTGCGAGGTCAGGATACGCAATCCGAACAGCGCGCTCCCGATGGCCCAGACCAGCGGCAGCGAAGTGTGGGCGCGGCCGCCCTCGGCCGCGCGCGCGCCCGAGGCGGGCGCGCCCACACTGGCGACAATCACCCGCTCCACCCGCTCCGGCACGCGCAGCGCCATCGCGCGCGACGGCGCCGGAATCAGCGGCATCACGAGCGACGCCGCCAGCCCCGCGATCAGGATGGCGTGCCGCAGCGCCGCCGACCGCTGCCGCGCCAACGCGTAGGCCGCGAGCGTCAGCAGCAACAGCACTGTCACCCGAACGAGCAGCATCATCGCTTCTGCCGCTCCTTCGCCTTCTTCACGATCTCGGTCATCCGCGCCAGCTCGTCCGGCGTCAGCGACTTGGTCGAGCCGAGCAGCGCCGCCATGGCGCGCGCCGGCGAGCCGTCGAAGAACGTCCGCACCACGTGGCCGAGGACCGACGTGCCGGTGTCGCCCTTGGCCGCGACCGGGAAGTAGACGTAGCGGACGCCGTCCTCCTCGTGCGCCACGTGCCCTTTCGTCTCCAGCACGCGCAGTAGCCCGCGGGTGGTGGTGTAGGTCGGCGCGTCGGACATCTGCTTCCAGATTTCCGCCGCGGTAGCGCGGCCGGCGCGGAAGAGGATCTCCATGATTTGCCGCTCGCGGCGGCTGAGGCTGAGCGGCGGCTCGTGCAAGGTGTTAAAAAACTAACATGCCCTCATCGCGAAAGCAAGATCGCGATTCCGAGCGCCACCAGCAGGCCCGAAACCATCCGCCGGAAGACCGCCTCCGGAATCCAGCCGAGCAGCGTCTTGCCGGTGAGCGTGCCGAGGAGGACGCCGGCGGAGGCGGTGGCCACGATGGGCCAGACGTCGAGCAGCTGCCGGCCGACGCTGAAGGCGTACACCGGCATGCGCGCGCCGTCGACCACGATGGCGATGGCCACCGCGGTGGCCACGAAGACTTCCTTGCGCACGTCGAGCGCCAGCATCGCCGCCGCGCGGATGCCCCCCTGGTTGCCGATCAACCCGCCGAGGAAGCCGGAGAGGCTGCCCGCCGCCCACGCGCCACGGCGGCCCATCCGCACGCGGTCGATCAGCCCGAAGACCCCGAGTGCGCCGGCCAGGATCAGCAGGAAGGCCATCATCAGCTTCAGCGCCGGCGCCTTGGCCACCGCGTGCAGCAGCGCGCCGATCAGCGCGCCCGCCGCGCTGGCCACACCGAACGTCTTCAGCACGTTTTTGTCGATGCGGTCGCGCAGCGTCCAGAGTCGCACGCTGTTGCCGATGAGATGCGGGATCGACGCCGCGGCGACCGCGAGCTTCGCGCCGATGGCCAGCGCCAGCAGCGGCGTGAGGATGCTGCCGATGCCGAAGCCGGCGACCGCGGAAGTGGCGCCGGCCACGAAGGCCAGCACGCCGACGAGGACGGCGAAGGATGTCATCCGCTGACGCGCGTCCTGGTCATCTCCGGCCGCGGCGCATGCTGCAACGGCTCCGGCAGCTTCACCGCGCAGCAGGCGCGCGTCAGCCGCTCGCGGTCGCGCTGCAGCTGCCTGTCGTTCGCCGCCGCCTCCAGCGCGCATTCGAGTACGCGCGCCTGCGCGGCGTCGGACGGCGTCACCAGGCGGTAGTGGATCCACTTGCCGTCGCGCCGCGCGGCGACGAGCCCCGCGCGCCGCAGGTACGCCAGGTGGCGCGAGATCTTCGGCTGCGCCTCGTCCAGCAGCTCCACGAAGTAGCAGACGCACAGCTCGCCGCCCGCCAGGAGGTTCAGCACGCGGAGGCGCGTGCGGTCGGCGAGCGCGTTGAAGAGCGTGACCAGATCGGCTTTCATCTTCCGCGGGCTATCATACATTCGTGCGGACGAATTCGATTTTCCTCGCCCTCCTGCTCGCCGCCTCGGCGCACGCCGACGGCTTCCTCTTCAACGGCCAGTCGGCGCGCGCCATCGGCGTGATGAACGCCTGCGCCGCGCAGGCCGACGACCCGTCCGCCGTCGTCTTCAATCCCGGCGCGCTGGCGCTGCTGCCGCGCAAGCTGACCGCCGCCGCCGGCGCCACGCTGGGCGGCACCATCAACGGGCACTTCCGCGGCGCCGGCACGTCCGCGGAGGAGCGGACGGCGAGCGACGCCGTGCCGCACCTCTACGCCGCGATGCCGCTCGGCGAGCGTCTCACTGTCGCCGCCGGCGCCTACTCGCTCTTCCGGATGCACAACGAGTGGAGCGATCCCGAGCACTACGCCGGCCGCTTCATCGCCACCCGATCGAGCGTCGAGTCGTACGACGTCACCGCCGCCGCAGCGTACGCGATCACCTCCGAGCTCGGCGTAGGCGCCGGCGTCGTCTACCGCACCTCCACCATCTCCGCCGCGCGCATCACCGGCGCGCTGCCGGACCAGGAGGAGTCGTCGACCGGCTTCAACGCCGGCGTCTTCTATCGACCGGTCGCGCAGTTTTCGTTCGCGCTGGCGCATCGCAACGCCATCGGCCTCTTTCCCGCGCAGACCACCGCCGGCGCCGCGTGGCATCCGTCGACGAAGTTCGTCTTCGAGATCGACCTCAACCGCACCGCCTGGAGCGACCTGCGCGAGATCACCCTCGGCAACGCCACCTTCCCGCTGAACCTCGAGGATACCTCCACCCTCCGCGCCGGCTTCCGCCACCGCCTCTCCCCCCGCACTGAATGGCATCTCGGATACGCCGCCGAGCGCACCGCCCAACCCGACGAGACGGTCGGCCCCTTCATGCACGATGCGCAACGCAGCACCTACGGCGCCGGCGTCGAGTTCCGCGGCATCGACGTCGCCTTCTCCTGGAGCACCAACGAGCTGCGCGAGATCGACACGAACGTGGACGGCATCGACGGGAACTACCGCCGGAACGCGTGGCTCATCGCCGTCACCGTCAGACGCTAGCCCCAGCCCCCAGCGTCCTTCTCCCGCGTTGCGGGAGAGGGCCGCTGTGGCTGCGCCAACATATCCGCCTTGACAAATGCATCTACCGGACCTATCTTGCCCTTCAACATATACGAAGGAGCGAATATGACAACCGTCCTCAAGCCGCACATCTCCATCAACGTCCGCAACGTCGAGCGCAGCGTCGCCTTCTACACGAAGATGCTCGGCATCGAGCCGGCCAAGGTCCGCACCGGCTACGCGAAGTTCGACGTGCAGAATCCGCCGCTGAACCTGGCCATGAACGAGGTGCCGTCGCTGGCCGGCGCCGGCGCGCTCTCGCACCTCGGCCTGCAGGTCGCCTCGACCGACGACGTCCTCGCCTTCCGGCAACGCTGGGCCGAGGCGGGGCTGGTCACCCGCGACGAGATGCAGACCGACTGCTGCTACGCCACGCAGGACAAGACGTGGGTCAAGGATCCCGACGGCAACGCGTGGGAGGCGTTCGTGGTGCTGAAGGACAACCTGCCGGAGACCGCGGCGACGTCTAAGTCCGCCTGCTGCACGACCGAGCCGGCGTCCTGCTGCACGGCCTAACGCGACCACCAGTCGTCGCGCGGAGGAATCGCCAGGCCGGGCTCGACGAACGCGCCCGGCCTGGGCACCACCAGCGTTACGCCGGCCTTCGCCGCCGCGGCGACCGCGCGGTCCGCGGGATCTCGCCAGGCGTGAAAGCCGAGGTTGAACGTCGCCCAGTGGATCGGCAGCATCACGCGCCCGCGCAGATCGAAATGCGTCTGCACCGCCTCCTCCGGCGTCATGTGGATCTCGGACCACGTCGGATCCGACGCGCCGATCTTGATCAGCGTCAGGTCGAACGGGCCGTGCTCCGCGCCGATGGCGCGGAAGCGGTCGGAGTAGCCGCTGTCGCCGCTGAAGAAGAAACGATGCCGCGGTCCCTTCACCACCCACGAGGCCCACAGCGTCTCGTTGGCGTGGCGCGGATTGCGGCCGCTGTAGTGGCGTGACGGCGTGGCGGTGATCGTCAGCCCGTTCACCTCGGCGCTCTCGTTCCAGTCGAGCTCGCGGATATGCTCCGGCGCGACGCCCCACCGTTCCAGATGCGCGCCGATCCCCAGCGGCACGACGAACCGCACGCCGCGCGAGGCGAGCGTGCGGATGGTGGCCATGTCGAGATGATCGTAGTGATCGTGCGAGATGACCACCGCGTCGATGCGCGGCAGGTCCTGCAGCGCGATCGGCGGCGCATGAAAGCGCTTCGGCCCGACCAGCGTCGACGGCGAACAGCGCTCGCTCCAGATCGGGTCGGTCAGAACCACGCGGCCGTCGATCTCCACGAGCACCGAGGCCCATCCGATCCACGTCGCGCGCAGCCCTGACGCCGGGGGCGTCGCGTAGTCGCGCGCCGTCCGGACGACGACCGGGATCGGATGCAGCGGCGTCCGCTGCTCCTTCCCGAAGAACTGCCGCCGCAGCATCTCCCGCGTCGATGCCGTGGCGAGCCGCGACGGCTGCAGATTGCGGAACTTCCCGTCGGCGAACTGCGGCGAGCGCCGCGCGCGATCGAGCCGCGCCCCTCCCAACCGCCCACCCAGCGACAACAGCCACTCCGTGGACCGCAGCAGCACCAGCACCGCCGCGGCCACGATGAGAAACAGGACGAGCGCAACTTTCAGCCAACGCATCTGCGCAGTTCTACCACTTCGGCGGAATTTCGGTTTCGCTGGTGCGCTGATACTGTGCTCGGTCATGGCGGAAATATGGGTATCCCCCAACGGCAACGACGACGCGTCGGGCACAGCCGAGGCGCCTTTCCGAACCTTGCAGCGCGCGGTTGACGCGATCGCGGATCGGACATCAGACGGCGACGAGATCGCGGTCGTGCTCGCAGACGGCATCCACCGGCTGACGGCGCCGCTGGTGTTGGACTCCGGCCGTTTCGGTCCCGGTGGCCCGCTGATCCGGGTCTGCGCGGCGCCGGGCGCGAGTCCCACCATCTCAGGCGGAGTTCGCGTCGAAGGCTGGACCCTGCACGACAAGGCGTTGAACATCTACAAAGCCGACGCCGGCGCGCACCGTTCGCGGCAGCTGTACGTCGACGGCGTCCGGGCCACCCGCGCACGGACGACGTCGAGCGACGGCACGATCCCGGCCGGATTTCGACCGACCCCCATCCTGCCGCCGCCGGACAGCGACGTCAGCCCCTATCTCATCGGCGGCGGCATCGACTTCATCCCCACCGCATTGAATCCCGAGCGCTGGCGCGACCCCGCGCTATGGAAGAACCCGCGGCAGATCGAAGCGGTGATCAAGACGCAGTGGAAGATGATGAGCGTTCCGCTGCGCGAGATCACCCCGTCCTCCCCGTCGCAGAACGGCACGATCTACCTGCAGCAGCCGGGATGGACCAACGCCAATGTCTTTCTCGACAGCACGACCGGCCAGCCCGGCATCTGGAGCTTCTGGCAGGTCACGTACTTTGAGAACGCCTACCAGTTCCTCGACCAGCCGGGAGAGTGGTACCTGGACGACGCCACCGGCGAGATTTTCTACATCCCGCGCCCCGGCGAAAACCTCGCCACCGCCGACGTCGAGCTGCCCATCCTCGAGACCCTCATCGAGGCCTCCGGCACCGCCGATCGCCCCGTCACCAACATCCGCTTCGAAGGCATCACCTTCTGCTACGCCACCTGGATGGGTCCCGGCGGCGAGAACGGCTATGTCTCCGACCAGAGCGGGTTCCACCTGGCCGGCGAGCACAAGCCCAACGTCATCGGGCACGTCGAACATCTGACGCGCACCCCCGGCAACCTGGCGTTCGCATACGCCCACGACATTCACTTCGAGAACAACCGCTTCCGGCACATGGGCGGCGTGGCTCTCGACTTCGGCACCGGCTGCCAGCGCAACCGCATCGCCGGCAACCAGTTCGACGACATCTCCTCGGCCGCGATCCAGCTGGGCGGCGTGGCGGCGGTGGATCACCACCCGCAACGCCCGGAACAGGTCACGCGCGACAACGTCATCTCCAACAACCGGATCGCCGGGACCGGGCGCGACTTCGTCGACACCGCCGCGATCTTCATCGGCTTCACCTGCAACACACTGGTCAGCCACAACACCATCAGTGAGACGCCGTGGTCCGGCATCGCCATCGGCTGGGGCTGGGGACTCTTCGATCCCGGCATGTTCCCGGGAGTGCCCGGCGCGACCAGCGGCATGTGGGGCACCTACACCACGCCGACGCCCAACAGCGGCAACCGGATCGTGCGCAACCACATCTCGAAGTTTCTCCAGGACCGATGGGACGGCGGCGCGATCTACTCGACCGGACAACAGGGCCTGTCGATGGACGACCCGCTGCTGATCGAAGGCAACGTCGCCTGCGGCAAGCGCAAGGCGGCCGGCGGCAACATCTTCTACACCGACGGCGGCAGCCGCTACGTCGTCCTCCGGAACAACGCCTCGTTCGACAACCCGATCGGCCACGTCGACCTCGGGCCGCCGCCGCGGGCGGGAGATCCGCTGCCTTACACCGGCGGACCGAGCGCGCTGAATTTCGCCCCTTACGGCAGCGAGATCGGCGGCTGCCGCACCTACGGCGACATCCTCTACGAGGGCAACTACTGGCGCGCCGGACTGATCCCGCTGGAGCAGGCGGCGATCGACCTGGTCGAATCGGTCTTCAAATTCGAGACGTATTCGAAACAGGGATTCTTCAACGTCTGTCCGTACAACAGCGGCGGCATCGACTACCCCACCGGCTTGCGCTACTCGGACAACCACGACATCCCCTTAGGAGAAATCCAGGTGCCTCGAGAAATCCTGCGAAACGCCGGCGTGCGGACGAACGACGCGCCCGTTCCGGCTTCGGACAACCCTCCCGCGGCAGGCGGCGCGTCGTTCCCGCCGGCGAATTCCGGTCCCTCGTGGAACCTCCCGCGTGTCTCGCTGCCCGGCCTGTTCGGCATGGAGCCGCAATTCGCTCAGGAGTGGTGGTACTACGTCGGCACCGCCTACGACAGTGATGGCCAGGCGTTCAGCCTGCAGATCCAGATCACGCGGGTGGCGATCGGCAGCATTCAGATCGGCTACGGCGTCACCGGGATCGGCTGGCGGGAGGGCGAACGATCCCATTACCTCTCCGGCCAGGGCTTCGGTCTCGGCGTCACCATCCCGCCGGTCGGCGATCATGCCTATTCGGCAAGCCTCATTCCGTTGCTGGAGATCGTCAGCCGCTCCTCCAACCCGCTCGAGGACCTGCATCTGAACCTCCCCTTCCCGCATGGCTGGGACGGCTGGAAATTCGAGTACCTGTCCGACGCGTCGAGCGGCAAGCCTGTCGGCGGAATCGGCTCGAGCTACGCGATCGCCGCCCATGGCCGCGGCTACGGCACCACGGACGACAGCGCCGCGACGACGAAATCCGAATACCGCATCGCCCTGACGGTGGTCGACAGGCGCGGGACGGTGATGGAGGGGATCTCGGGCTATGTCGGACCGGAGATGTTCCCCGACGATGACATCGGACTCTCCTCGTACGAGTGCGCGCAGCCGCACCTGCAGATCCGCGGCGGCGGGAGCATCGTCATCGACGGCAAGAGCCACGCGATCGACGGCGGCTATCTCTGGCTGGACCGGCAGATGGTTGCCCCGCCGGCGTCCGGCGCGACGTCCGCCGCTCCAAGTGGCGCGGATGGCTTGAAGCAATACATCGCCACGAGCGCCCCGCAGGCCAAACAGCTCTACCTCGGCGACTGGATGGGCTTCGTGCTGAACGACGGCCACGTGATCGTGCTGGCCGAGTTCTGGCGGAAATCGTCTCCGCAATGGATCACCGGGACGATGACCTGCAAGCCACCGAAGAACGGCTTCGGCAATCTCTATTTCCCCATCGACGGCACCACGCCGCAAATGAACGGCGGGATGGGCTTGCGGCCCAGAAAATCGCTGCAGGACGAGGAGTGGGACTACGACGTCAACATCCTCGACCCCACCGATCCCGCCAGCTCGCCGCACTGGAAATCGCCGATCAGCCAAAAGACGTACGCCACCGCGTGGCAGATCGCGTTCTCGCCCGCATTGACCGCCCGCGGATTGCCGCAGACCCTCTACGTCTTCGCCGTCAGCGACAACTGCGAGATCATCACCCTCGGCAACGACAGCGCCTACTTCGAAGGCGCCGCGAAGGTCTACGCGGACAGAGAGAGGACCCGGTTCCTGGGACATGCCTTCGTGGAGCAGATGGGGTTCGATTAGTCGGCGCGATTCATGGAAGGGACCTGCTCCATGCAGAAACGCAGACTCGGCAACAGCAACCTCGACGTCTCCGCCCTCGGCCTCGGCTGCATGGGATTGAGCTTCGGTTTAGGGCCGGCCACGGACAGGCAGGAGGCAATCGCCCTCATTCGCGCGGCGGTCGAGCGCGGCGTGACCTTCTTCGACACCGCGCAGGTCTACGGCCCGTTCCTCAACGAGGAGGTGGTCGGCGAAGCGCTCGAGCCCTTCCGCGGCCGGGTGGTGATCGCCACGAAGTTCGGCTTCGAGTTCGACGCCGAGGGAAAGCAGATCGGCCTCAGCAGCCGGCCCGACTACATCAAGCAGACCGCCGAGGGCTCGCTGAAGCGATTGCGCGTCGAGGCGATCGATCTCTACTACCAGCACCGCGTCGATCCCAGCGTGCCGATCGAGGAGGTCGCGGGTGCGGTCAAGGAGCTGATCGGCGAAGGGAAGGTCAAACATTTCGGGCTGTCCGAGGCGGGAGTGCGGACCATCCGCCGCGCGCATGCGGTGCAGCCGGTGACCGCGCTGCAGAGCGAGTACTCGCTGTTCTGGCGGGAGCCGGAGGACGAGATCCTGCCGGTGCTGGAGGAGCTCGGGGTTGGCTTCGTTCCCTTCAGCCCGCTCGGCAAGGGCTTCCTGACGGGGAAGATCGACGAGACCACCACGTTCGACAAGAACGACTTCCGCAACACGGTTCCCCGCTTCAAGCCCGAGAACCGGAAAGCGAATCAGGCGCTGGTCGAGCTCGTGACGCGGATCGCGGCGAAGAAGGGTGCCACGCCGGCGCAGATCGCGCTCGCCTGGCTCCTCGCGCAGAAGCCGTGGATCGTCCCCATCCCCGGCACCACCAAGCTGCATCGCCTGGAAGAAAACCTCGGCGGCGCATCGGTCGAGCTCACGCCCGACGACCTGCGCGAGATCGAGAGCGCCGCCGCGCGGATCACCGTGCAGGGAGCGCGTTACTCCGAGGGCGCGCAGAAGATGATCGATCGGTGATGACGATGCCTGGTCTCGTGATTCGCAACGCCGCCGAGCTCGCGGCGGCGGGGAACGACCTGTCGGGCTGCATCATCTTCCCCATCGAAGGCGCCTCGTTCGAAGGGAAGACGATCGCCCAGGCCATCTTCCTCGGCTGGAGCATCGACGCCGCGCTGGAAGCAAAGCTGGAGAAGGAAGGCGCGCTCTTTTTCCCGGCCATTCTCGACAAACAACGGCCCTACTCCATCTATCGCGGCTCCGTCTATACATCGGCGGAGCTGATGGAGGGCTACGACGGCAAGGACGTGAAGAAGGCGGTCGATACCGCGATCTACGACTGGTACGTCGCGAACGGCGAAGAGCTGTCCCCTCCCGTCGAGGCGATCATGCAGCGTCTCCACGACTTCCTGATCAACGTCGCGCTCACGGCGCGGGTCAAGGAGCTCGAGGCGGCGAAGGTGCCCATCATCGGCTTCATGGGCGGTCACGACGCTCCGCGCGTCGAGAAGGATCCGCGGAAGCCGCAGACGTTTCGCGACGTCGTCCGCCTGGCGAGAAAGTTCGCGCGCAAGGGGTACCACGTCCTCACCGGCGGCGGCCCCGGCGTGATGGAAGCGGCCAACCTCGGCGCGTTCCTCGCGCCGCACGACGACGATGCCGTGGTCGATGAGGCGCTGCGGCTGCTGTCGTCCCAACCGACATTCAACCCGCATAAAGACTGGATCAACACCGCGCAGGAGGTCATCCGCAAGCTCGGTGGCTCGGCCGCGCACTCCGCGCCGTACGGATGGAGGAGCGATCCGTCGAAGCGCGACAACCCGGGCGAGAGTCTGTCGATCCCGACCTGGCTCTACGGATTCGAGCCGCCCAACCTGTTCGGCAGCCACATCGGGAAGTACTTCTCCAACAGCGTCCGCGAGGACGGCCTGGTCAGCGTGGCGAAGGGCGGAATCATCTATGCCGAGGGGTCCGGCGGGACGGTGCAGGAGATCTTCGCCGACGCCGCGCAGAACTACTACATGACCTGGGGCGCCAGCGCGATGGTGTTGTTCGGGGTGAAACAGTGGGGAGTGCGCATCCCGGTGTGGGGCTGCCTCGACGCCCTCGCGCAGAAAAGCGCCAAGAACAATAAGAACCCTCATTTCCCGGGGATGATCGAGTGCCTCGACGACGTCGACGAGGTGTTCGCGTTCATCGAAGCGCACCCGCACATCCCGAAAGCGGCAAAGCCTTGATTGGGCGAGCACCGTCGATGCGACATGCCCGAACCCCGGTAACGCACCGCTCATGCTCGCCGCGTCACCGCAATTCGCGGTGAATCGCCGGCCGGCCTCGGTGCGGCATGCACCGCCGTTCGTGAATGACGGCGAGCCTCGATGCGGCACCGCGGCCCGCCGGTGTCGCATGAAGCGCTGTCCACTCGATGAGACGCACTCTTCATGCGACACGGCGATTCGACGGTGCCGCATGACCGGCCTCGGTGCGGCACCGCCCTCTCCACATGCCGCGTAAATGATTGGCGGGTTGCGCCTTACAAGTTGTAACAGCCGGACAGTTGACAGTTACGGAGGGCCGGACCTAGTTTGAAGGCAACGGGCCAGCGCACCGCGGCAGTTGCTTGTGTAACGGCCGCCGCGGACCGCGCGGGAGTTGAGCCTAGCTCCTCCTGCCGTTTCACGAAACGCCCGAAGACCGCGGCTTCGGGACTACCAGAAACCGGAATCGGCGGCGCGTGGCCGCCGATCCAATGACAAATGATCGATGGAGAATTTTTCATGGAAAACGACAGTCAGAAGTTCAAGGAGCCGGAAGCGATCGTGGAACAACTGCGAGCGATCCGGGAGCAGATTCCCGAGTACGGGCAACTGCCACTCCACCGCTCGCGGGGTCTGCACAGCGCGACGCGCGCCGGCGCTCCCTTCATCCAGGCGGCCATCAACACCGTCGGCGCGTCCGAGCCGATTCGCCAGGCGTTGGGGAAGACCGCCGACGACCTGCGGCAGGAGGTCGACCTGGCCGGCCGCTGGTCGGCGGTGGAGGACGAGCTGCGCGCGCTGCTGCAGGGTATGACCATGGCGAACCTCACCCGGCGTCACCGCATCGCGCTGTTCGGCCTTCAAGCCTATGGCATCGGCCAACAGCTGGTGCGCCGGCCGGAGCATCACCACCTGCTGCCGCACATGGCGGAGATGAAGCGGCTCAACCGCTTCGGCCGCCGCCGGAAGGCGGCGCAGCAGGAGCCGCCCGCAGAACCGCAACCCGCACCATAGCCGTACAACCGACCGGGCGCGCTTCGGCGCGCCCGGTTATCATCCAAGAGATGAGACCGCCAAGAGAGCCAAAGAAAAAACGGCGATCGCGCCGCCCTGATACGACGCCGGTCGTGGAGCCAGGCAGGCCTCTCGAGAATCATGCGCCGAGTGGAGAGGACATCCTCTCGTTCGACTGGTCGCCTGACGGGTCCATGATTGCCGCCGGTTTCGCCGACGGCACAATCAGAACCTGGAAGTGGCGTGACGGCACCGAGCCGAAGCAAGCGCAGGACCGCAGTCGAGCGGTGGATCTCCGATGGTCTCCCGACGGCGCATATATCGCCGCCGTTCTCTACGTAGGGGACATCGCCATCCTGGACGCGGTGACTCTTCAACGTATCCGCGTCGTTCGAGCAAGCAGTGACCGCCCGCCACTGGCGTGGTCCTGGGACAGGGTACTGTCCTGCGGAACGCCGGATGGGTCGGTCATCAATTGGAGTGCACCCGATTGGCGCGAGCCACGGATCATCGAGCAGAGCTTCTCGCGGGGAGTCAGCGTCGACGCCATCTCCTGGTCTGTCGACAATAAGCTGGCGACATCACTCTCCGGCGGCTCGATTGAAATCTGGCGCGCCAAGGCCCTTCCAGTCCGTTTGAAGACCTCTTCCAATGTACTGAAACTCGTTTGGCTCAACAGTCATGTTCTCGTCGGCGCGTGCGACGATCGTACCGTTCGGCTTTGGGATGTCGATTCGAGCACCGAGGTGGTCATGGAGGGCCACACGCGAAGTGTTTTCGACGTCACCGTCAGCGGCAATCTCGTCGCTTCGGCATCTTCAGACGGCACGATTCGACACTGGCGCTCCGATACCTACGAACTGATCGGCGGCAACGTGCCGATTTCCGCCCAGGCGCGAATTCTCTACAACCCCGTCGAGCCGGTCCTCGCGGTCCTGGAGCGCGGCAGGCTTGGGCTACTTGACGAGTCCGCCCTTGCAGCGACGGTCGACGGCCGATCGACGATTCATTATACGAATGCCAAGATCGTGCTGGTCGGAGACACGGGGGTCGGCAAGACGGGCCTTTCACGGCCGCTCGTAGGGCTGCCTTACGAGAGCAGCAAGGATTCGTCCCATGGCCGGCACATCTGGACTCTCATCGCGTCCGATGAGGCGGGCTCCGACGGGATGATCCGCGAGGCAATGCTGTGGGACCTCGCAGGACAAGCCGGCTACCGCATCTTCCACCGGCAGCATCTCGATGAGGTGGCCGTCGCGTTGGTGTTGTTCGACTCGCGAAGTGAAACGATGCCGTTCGCCGGCGTCAGCTATTGGGCCCGGGCCCTGGATCAGGCGGCGGGCGACTTTCCGCTCGTGAAATTTCTGGTCGCTGCCAGGGCCGATCGCTTCGGACCGACGGTCAGCCGTGAGCGCATCCAGCACATCGTTGCCCAGTACGGATTTGCCGGATACTTCGAAAGCAGCGCGGCCCAGGGATTCGGGATTTCAGAACTACGGGACGCGGTGCGCGAGGCGATCCAGTGGGACCGTCTTCCGCGGGTAAGCTCGCCCGAGCTTTTCTACGAGCTGAAACGCTTTTTGATCGAGGAAAAAGAGAACGGGGTCATCGCCGCAAGCCGCGATGAACTGCTCGAACGCTTCGGCCAGTCCTTCGATACCGAGACCGTCCCGCCCGGCGTGCTCGATACATGCGTCGGGCGGCTGGAAACCGTCGGATTGATCAAACGGCTGCGGTTTTGCGACTACATCCTTCTTCAGCCCGAGTTGCTCGATCAATACTGTGCGTGGATTGCGCAAGCGGCGCGCGCAGAACCCGACGGCTTGGGGGTGATTTCAGAAGAACGAGTCCTTGCACGCGATTTTCGCATGGACTACGACCGTACCCTCGTCGACCGCGAGAGCGACGAACGCCTTCTCATCGTGGCGACGCTCGAAGAAGTCATCGGCCGCGGCATCGCATTTCGCGAGACCACGGAGAAGGGCGTGATGATTGTTTTTCCGTCGGAGCTGCGAGCCGACTTCGCGGACTACTCGGGCGAATACGTCAACAGCGTTGCCTTCACATTTGAAGGCCCCGTGAGCGCCATTTATGCCACGCTGACGGTCCGCCTGCTGAACTCCCTGTCGTTTACGTCGCAGGCCCTCTACAGGAACGCCGCCGTCTTTGTCGCGGTGCGGGACAATCAGCGCTGCGGTTACGCCCTCGACTACCCCGATCCACACAACGACGCGCGCGGCCGGCTCACCGTCTTCTTCTCCGCCGATACTGACCGCGACACGAAGCTGCTCTTCCTGCGCTATTTGAATCGTCAGGTGGAGCGATTGGCGTTGACGGGGACGCTCTCGCGCGAGCGTCTTTACGAGTGCGTCCAATGCAAAAATATCGTGCCGCCGGCGGCCGTGGCATACCGCATCGCACGCGCCAGGCCAGATCTCAGCTGTCCGTGCTGCGACGCCAGGATGCCGATCGACGACCTGCTCGAGCTGACGGCGATCACCGATACCCGCGTAGGCGAGATCGATTCGACCGTGACCGCGGAGCAGGACTTACAGCGTCGAATGGCGGTGCTCAACGAGCGCGAACATCGCGGCGCCTTTCAAGTGCTTTTGTCCTACAGCTCCCTCGACAGAGAGTATGCGGTGTCGCTCGCGGAGAAACTTCGAGGCGCCGGCATCCTGCCCTGGATCGACGTCGAACAAATCGACGCCGGAGCTTCGTTCGCGCGGGAATTGGAGCGAATCATCGGCAATGTGCCTTCGGCGGCCGTCCTGATTGGTGGCGAGCCGTTGGGCAACTGGCAGTCGCGGGAGTATTACGCTCTCTTGGAGCGGGTCGATCATCGAAAGGCTGGAGGCCTCCTTCCCCTCATCCCCGTGCTTCTGCCCACCGCGGCTCGTGATGCAACGGGCGCCAGTCTGATGCCGGCCTTTTTGGCAGAGCACTCCTATGTCGATTTCCGCCGCGGCTTTGACCATCGCGGTGAAATGGAGCGCTTCATCCGAGCGATCTTGAAAGCCGAAAAAGATGCCCCCTCGGAGGCATCTAACAGCCCCCGTCACATCCCAACATCCCAACGTTCTATTGATCCGTCATCCTGAGCGAAGCAAAGGATCTCAAAATGCGCGAATCACGCAGGTTGAGATGCTTCGCCGTCCGCGGCTCAGATGACGGGGACTTGCGCAGAGGTTCCCTAGCCGTTCATCGACTGCCGCGCCGCCGTAACTGACGTCACTTCGTCACCGACATCACCACCGCCCACCCGTTCCCCCGATACCGCCCGTTGAGCTGGTCGACGTTGGTGGTGACGTCGCGGTCGGAGTCCTTGCTCCAGGCCACGGCGAGATCGAGCCAGTCGAGGCCGAAGCCGGCGGTGAGCACGTTGCGGTTCGCGCCGGCCAGGAACGCGCCGACCGTCTCGTCGGGCTGGGGACTCTTCAGCATGGCGTATCCGAGGCGGACCTGCGGGCCGGTGGGAAAGGTGAAGCGGAGGCCGGCGCGGAGATCGGTGGTCTTCTTCAGGTTCAACGGGACGACGGAGCTGATGTTCGCCGTGTTGGGGAAGGCGAAGGGGATGGTGGTGATGCCGCTCCAGTCGGTTTGCGTCGCGTCGATCTCCAGCAGGAGCGGCTGGCCGAGGGCGAAGGCGATTCCGGCGGTGGCCTGCGCGGGGAACTCCAGCGCCGACTGCAGCGCCACCTGCTGCCCGAACGGGAAGGTGGCGGCGACGAGCTGGTCGAACTGCGCGTTGCCGGTGGGGATCTGCGTCAGCACGCCGGCGCCGCCGTAATCGGCGCGGATGCGGCTGCGGTAGGTCAGGCCGAGCGAGAAGGCGGGGCCTGGACGGACGGCCAGCCCGGCGCTCCAGCCGTAGGCGCGGACCTCGTCGGTCTTCGCGTCCAGCGTGGCCACGTCGCGAACCGTGCCATTGAGGACCGAGCCGAGCCGCCGCGATGCGCTGAGGCGCGACTGCCGCATGATCGCGCCGCCGCCGAAGCCGACGTGAGCCGCCGAGAAGGCGAACATGGCGGCCACGTCGCGGGCCTCGATGCGCGAGCGGGTGGCGAGGAAGCGTCCCGCGTACTGCTCGGGCGCGGCCCATTCCGAGTCGATGCGCAACGGCGAGTAGAGGCCGACGCCGCTGACCACGTGCCCGCCCACCGGCAGGGTGACGAAGGCGAACGGCAGCGCGGTGCCCGACTTTTTCTGCTCCGCGGCGGTGCCGGCGGCGATGCCCGGTGCAAGACCCTGGAACAGTCCCTCGCCGCGCCGGGTATACGACGCGCCGGCGGTGGCTCCCTTCCTCTTCGTGAGTAACGCGAGCGCGCCGGGGTTGTACCAGACGGCCGAGGGGTCGTCGACCTGCGCGGCGAACGCGCCGGCCACGCCGGCGGCGCGCGCGCTCTGGTCGCCGAATGTCTGGGCCGTCAGGGGGAACGCGGCAAGCAGCGCCGCGAGAGCAACGGAAGTCTTCTTCGCCATCATGGGCCGCAATGTAAGCTGTTCTTCGACGACGTCAAGGCGTAGATCGCTATATAATTCGTGCCGCGTCCCTCTCATTCAAGAAATGCGTCATTCCCTCATCCCGCGTCTTCTCGCGCTGGGGCTCTTTGCCTCCGCATGCAGCGGCCAGCACGAGAACCCCATTCTTCCCACCGACCCGCGCGGCGGCTCAGGCGTGGAGCAGTTCACGGTCACGGTGACCGCCGAGGTCAGCCAGCTCACCGCGGGAACGACCGCCGGCACCACGCTGCAGATCGCGGCCCGGCACGCCGACGGCACGCCGCCCGCGGACGGCGCCGAGGTGGCGGTGAACACCAACATCGGCAGCTTCGGGTCCGACCCGGCGGGGGCGCCGGTCCTGTTGATCAAGACCACGCTGTCCGGAGGGAAGGCGGCAGTGGTGTTCTACCCGGGCAGCGAGGCGGGTGTGGCGAACATCCTGGCGCAGATCGGCACCAACACCGGGAGGCTGAACCTGCCGATCGTCGCCGCGCCGCCGCCGCCGGTGGCGAACTTCACGTTCTCCGTCAACGGGCTGAACGTCCTCTTCGCCGATGCCTCCACCGGCTCGCCGGCGGCGTATCGATGGCAGTTCGGCGACCACGCGGCGGACGGCACGGAGAAAAGCCCGGCGCACCTCTACGGGGAGCCGGGAACGTACACCGTCACCCTGACGGTCACCAACGCCGGAGGCTCGTCGAGCAAGAGCCAGTTCGTCACCGTGTCGCTCGGCGCGGCGCCGGGCGCGGCGTTCGACTTCACCGTCGCCGGCCGGCAGGTGAACTTCGTCGACCGCTCCACGGGCGGCCCGACGTCCTGGTCGTGGACGTTCGGCGACGGCGGCGGCCCGAGCACGCTGCAGAATCCGATTTACATCTACCCGGCGGCGGGCGCGTACACCGTCAGGCTGACGGTGCGGAACGCCGCGGGCGAGACCAGCACCAGCCGGGTGGTGACCATCGCCGCAGGCTCGCCGCCCTCGGCCGACTTCGAGTTCCAGGCTTCCGGGCTGCAAGTGAACTTCGTCGACGCCTCGGCCGGGAATCCGACGTCGTGGTCGTGGACCTTCGGCGACACCGGGACGAGCAATCAGCAGAACCCCATCCATCTCTATCCGGCGGCGGGAACGTACACCGTCACCCTGAAGGCCACCAACGCGGCGGGCGAGAGCAGCAAGAGCAAGCCGATCACGGTGACGGCCGGCACGCCGCCGGCGGCGAAGTTCGCCTTCACCGTCAACGGCAACCAGGTCAACTTCGTCGATCAGTCGACGGGCGGCCCGACGTCGTGGGCCTGGTCGTTCGGCGACGGAGGATCGGACACGCAGCAGAACCCGATCCACACCTACGGCGCCGCCGGCACGTACACGGTGACGCTGAAGGCGAAGAACGCGGCCGGCGAGAACAGCACCAGCCAGGCGGTCACCATCGCCGCCGGAACGCCGCCCAAGGCCGACTTCACGTTCAGCGTGAACGGCTTCAAGGTCAACTTCGTCGACCGCTCCACCGGCTCGCCGGCGAGCTGGTCGTGGAACTTCGGCGACAACACCGCCGCCGATCCGAGCCCGAATCCGGTGCACACCTACGCCGCGGCCGGCAGCTACACGGTGCTGCTGACGGTGTCCAACGCCTCCGGCTCGAACAGCAAGGGCATCGTGGTGACGGTGCCCTCGGCGGCGGTCGCGGACTTCACCTTCGTCGTCTCCGGCCGCCAGGTGACGTTCACCGATCGCTCCACCGGCACGCCGACGGGATGGTCGTGGACCTTCGGCGACTCGGCGGCGAGCACGCAGCAGAATCCCGTTCACACCTACGCCGCCGCGGGGACGTATTCGGTGACGCTGATCGCCACGAATCAAGGCGGCGGGACGAGCGCGACCAAGCCGGTCACTGTGCCTTGACCGGGCCCGCGGCGGCGGGAATCACCGCCGGCTTCAGCCCACGCTCGTCGGCCAGCGAAACCGCGGCCGCGACGGCCGCCTCACGCGTCGGGTACGGTCCGATCTGCACGGTGTAGAGCGTGATGCCGCTGGTGGTGGTGATCGGCACGACCGTCCCGCCGAGCTGCTGCGCCAGCGCCTTCGCGTCCGCCTCGGCATCGAACACCGCGGCGCGAACGGCCAGAGGCTCGCTCACGGGCGGCGGCGCGATGGTGGTGGTGGTTGTGACAACCGGCGGCGGTGGGACGGGCTTCGGCGCTTCGACTTTGGGCACCGCCGGCTTCCGCGCGCCGAGCAGGTATCCGCCGCCGGCCAGCAGCGCGGCGAGAAGGATCGCGCCGGCGGCCATGGAGACGAGGGCGGTCTTGTTCAGGCGGAAGGTCATCAGGGAGTGCTGCACGGTCTATTTCCCGGCCGGGCTCTTGGCGCGACCGCGCTCGTCGTAGTCGACCGGCTCGCCGTCGGGGTTGCCGTCGACGAACTTCGCGGTGCGGAGCAGCGTGCCGTCCGGGCGAAACCACGACGAGAGGCCATGCAGCTTGCCGGCGCGATACGACGTGGCCGACGACGGCTTGCCATGATCGCCGTAGGCGATGACCTCGCCGTCCAACAGCCCACCGCGATACCGCGACGTCGACGACGGCTTCCCGCGCTCGCCGTAGACGATCGTCTCGCCGTCCAGCACTCCGTTGCGATACTGCGCGCGCATCTGCAGCCGGCCGCGGTCGAAGAAGCGCGACTCGCCGTCGAGCTTCCCGGCGCGGAAGCTCATGGCCGCGGCCATCTCGCCGGCCTCGTCGTACTGCGTCAGCTCGCCGTCGAGGAGGCCGCCCGCGAAGTTGCTGCGCTGCGCCACCCACCCTTCGGCGTTGTAGGCGATGCATTCCCCCTCGAGCTGCTCGCCCAGGAGGTGGTAGCGGCGGGTGATGCGGCCCGACTCGTCGTGCTCGACCCGTTCCTCGATCTCCGGCATCGGAGTTCGAGAATAACAGACTGCTATACTTACCGAATGCCTCCCGCGGCCCGACTCGGCGACATGGTCCTGCATGACGGGCCGCACTGCCACGCACCCATCCACCCGCCCGCCCCGGTGCCGACGCCGCTGCCGCATCCGCCGCTGCCGCAGAACATCATCAAAGGCGAGATGACCGTGTTGATCGGCAACCAGCCGGCGGCGCGCGCCACCGATACCACCACCCCCTGCCTCCTTCCGCCCTGCATCCCCAGCGGCCCCGGCATGATCATGCTCGGCTCGCTCTCCGTGCTGATCGGAAACCTGCCGGCGGCGCGGACGAACGACATGACCATGCACCTCTCCTGCGTGGCCCCCATCCCGGGGCTGACCGGGAAGGTCATGCCGCCGGGCTGCATCACGGTGCTGATCGGAGGATGAAGCGATGACCAATCCTTTCCGAGCGGCGGCCGCGGCAGCACCCGCGGCGGCGCCGGCACCGGCAGTGGCGGCACCCGCTGCGGCGGCAGCGCCGGCACCATCGGCGCTCACCCTCTATAGCGGCGCTGCCGCGACGTTCAACGAGGTCCAGAATCTCACCACGAACGGGAATCGAGTCACTGCCGCGGCGCTGCAACTCGCGCCCGCCACCCACCGGCGCGTCACGGTTCTGATCAACATTCCGCGGAGCTGGATTCGCAACCCGCTGCGCATCGGCCATGTCGGGCTCGTGTTCTGGAGAGCTCTGGCGAACCCGCCTTTCCATTCGATCGGAATTGTCGATGACGGATCGACCGCCGATGAAGGCGTGACCACCGCGGAGCTCCGGCACTCCGACACGCTCGATCTCTGGTATTTCACCACCGCGACGACACTTCCTGCGACGACGGCCATGCTCAACCGGATCGCCGCTCTCGACGGGACCATGACCTACGGGGAGTTCATCGGCAACCGACTCAGAGGCACCTACAACTGCGTCACCTACGTCGACAACGTCCTGTCGTACGGCGGTCTCTCCACCGGCGCGGCCAGCCCCGCCGCATGGTTCACGCCGTGGACGTACAGCCTGACCTTCAAGAACTGGCAGGGCAGCGTGAGGCGGAACACCACGAACCTTTGAGCGGCATCCTCAGTTGATCTTCACCAGCGTCCCCTTCACCGTCAGGATCCCGCTGGCCTCCACGTTGTGCATCCCCGAGGCCTTGCTGGCGACCATGGCCCCCTCGCTGGTGAGGTTCACGCTCGCCTTGTTGGTCACGTTCATCGCCTCGTTCTTCAGGTCGGAGGTCGCCTTGTTCGAGATGTTCATCCCCTGCGTGGAGAGCTTGCCGCCGGTCTCCAGCTTCATGTCGCCGGCCGACTTGAACGTCACCTTGCCGGTCACGGTGATGGAGAGGTCGCCGTCGATGTCCAGCGTGTAGTTCTTCGCCACCTTCTGCACGAACGCCTCCTCGTTGGTGTGCGTCTCCTTCTTCGACACCTTCACGTCGCGCGTGCCGGCCACGGTGTAGGTGTCGTTGCCGGTATCGACCAGGAGCGTGCGGTTGCCGGTCTTGATCTGCAGCTTGTCGTTCCCCTGGTCCAGGGTCACCGTACGGTCCTGATAGACGTCGATGGTCTGGTTGCCCTTGTCCTTCTTGTCGAAGCCGACTTTGCGCGTCTCGTTGTTCCGGATGACGACGTTCGCATCCTTCTGGGCCTGAACGAAGATCTCCTCGGAGTCCTTCTTGTCCTCGAAGCGGATCTCGTTGAAGCCGCCGCCGTCCTTCGACACGTTGCTCTTGATGGTGCTCTTGGTCTGGTCGGCCGGCAGCGTGTAAGGCACGGTCTGCTCCGCGTTGTAGACCGAGCCGGTGACCAGCGGGCGGTCGGGATCGCCGTCGAGGAAGCTGACCACCACTTCCTGCCCGATGCGCGGCAGGAACATCTCCCCCCATCCCTTCCCCGCCCAACCGTGCGCCACGCGGATCCAGCAGGAGCTGTTCTCGTCTTTCTTCCCGAGCTGGTCCCAATGGAATTGCACCTTGATGCGGCCGTACTGGTCGGTCCAGATCTCCTCGTTGGCCTTGCCCACCACGATGGCCGTCTGCGTCCCGGGGATGACCGGCTTGCGGGTGGTGCGCGGCGGGCGGTAGGCGAGGGCGGAAGGGAAGGCGTCGAAGGAATTCGTGTATTGGTCGAGCGTCGCGGCGTGCGTCACGCGCAGCAGGACGTACTTGTCGTTCACGTCGTCGCGGTAATGCTTCTTCAGCGTGGTCCTGCCGCCCGCGGTAAAGGCGGGGGTGAAGCTCTCGCCGCGGAGGATCTTGCGCGGCGCCTCGAGCTCGTCCATGCGCAATTTCGCGATCTTGTCCGCCGCGTCCTTCTTGGTGAAGCCGCCGGGATACTCGTACACCCGCCGCTTGCCGCCGCCGGCCACGGTGCTGGCGCTGCTCCCGGTCAGGTCGGTCGAGGGGGTCTCGAATCCGAAATCGTCGACCACGTACTTGCCGCTGATGACGGTCTCCTCGAGCATGCAGGCCGCGACGACGTTCTGCTGCTGCCAGTTGCCGAAGTCGCCGCAGTCGACGGTGGCGGCGCCGGCGCAGTCGGCGAAGGCGGAATGGTCGTCGCCGAGGACCAGGGTGTGCTTGCCGTCGGCGTGGCTGAAAAAATAGAAGATGCCGGCGCTCTCCAGCAGCCGCGAGACGAAGGCGAACGCGGTCTCGTTGTACTGCACGCAGTATTCGAGCGGGCTGTACGTTCCCCGCGTCTTGTCCTCGTAATCGGTGAAGCCCAGCTCCGTGAACAGACCGGTCACGATCTCCTTGACCGATTTGTTCTGCCAGATCCGGCAGTCGGCGCTCATGGTCGTCAGCCAGAGCCAGGGGTGCAGCTCGGCCAGATAGGTGGTGAGGCGCGAATCGCTCCCGGCCTGCACGAAGCGGCCGACGATGCCGTTGACGTAGCGGGTGCTGCCGTCGGCCAGCTTCAGCTTGACCGTGGCGCTCTTGCCGACGATTTTCGAAAAGTCGAGCGACTTCTCCTCGGACTGCATTTCGAGGTCGAAGCGGAAGAGGCCGGAGATCCGCTCCTCGCCGCGCACGCCGCGCAAGAGGAGCTTGTCCGTGCCGAGGGGGGTGGTGATGGAGATGAGCTGGTCGGTTTGGGTAAGGGCCATCACGGCAGTCCTCCTCTGGTTGGCTGAGGCCTAGATGCGGTGCTGCCTTGAGACGTATTCGCCTTCATCGTCGGACAAGTCCGCGGTCATGGGTGCTCCTTCGGGACACCGCCATGCCCTGAAGTCGTACGTCGGATGAACGCCGCGCGTCACGATCCGCACGTGGTTGAATCCGCACGAGTTGTAATAATCGATGACCGTCTGGCACTTACCGCAGCAGCGGAGCGACACGCCCATGTAGAGCGGCAGGGTGCGCGACACACCGCCGGTGCCGAAGATCGTCGTCTCGATGTAGTCCAGAAGTTGAAGCTCGGCGTGCTCGAACTCGCCGCCGATAATGATCTCCACGCGGAGTGAGCGAAGCATGTTGTGCGCGGCGGTGCCGAGCTTCGCCCTATCGCGCTTGGCGCGCAGGTCCACGTACGTCGCCCTATCATCGGACGACAAAGCGCCGCGCTTGGCGGACAGCTCGCTGAGATGCTGGTTCTCCTCGCCGAATGGGATTTCGTCCGTTGCCACCTGGTTGAGCAACTGCTGCACGGCGCCCTTTTGGAGACTGCGACCATTGGACGCAACGAGCAGGCTGCGCTGATAGCGCGGCTCTACGCAGACGGCAACACACGTCTGCTTCGGGTTGACCGCGGCGATGACGCGCGCGAGGCCGTCGAGCACGCGGTATCTGGGAGGGGCGTGTCGTTCTGATGCCACGCTGATGGCGTCGATACCGAGCTCGCCTAGCTCTTTCGTACCGCCCTTAGCGAGCTCGCGCAGCACATCGGCCGCGTAGCCTTTCGCTTCTTGCACCTTCTTGATGGCGTCGACCAGCGTGAGCCACTCTTGGTTAGGATAGGTCGAGATGAACGTTTTGATCGCCGTCATGTCCGGCTTTTCGATGAACTTCAGCCTGATCAGCTTTCCGATTTTGGTCTTCTCGTCTTCCGTCAGTGGCATCAGCGCTCCTCAATTCAGTCGCGTTTCGATCTGCCGCAGCGCGGCGCGCACGCGCTTCACGTAAACCTGCGTCTCGCGGTACGGCGGAATGCCGCGGTACCGGTCGACGGCGCCTTCCCCGGCGTTGTACGCGGCGATGGCCAGATCGAGATCGCCGCGGTAGTAGTCGAGGAGCCACGCCAGGTACGCCGTGCCGGCGGCGAGGTTGGCCTCCGGATCGAAGAGCCGCTCGCGGCCCACGCCGAAGCGCCTGCCGGTCGCCGGCATGACCTGCAGCAGGCCGAGCGCGCCCTTTTCGGAGACCTCGTTCGGATTGAAGTCCGACTCCACGCGGGCGATGGCCTCCACCAGCGCCGGCGAGAGCGAGCGGCGCAGCGCCGCCTCACGGATCATCGGCCGGTACGAGGTGGCGAGCGGCGGCAGATCCTTCAGAAGAGGCGCCGGCTCCATGGACAGCCACTTGTCGAGCGGGCCGGCATTCCGTGCAGCGACAGCCGCTTCGGCTGTCGTCGCGCCGGCGGCCGGAGCGGCCGCCGCTACACTTTTCGGCGTCGCAAATTGCGAGGACGGTAGGGCGGGAGGGGCAGCGGCCGCGATGCACGGCGGCGGCGGCGTGGCGAAAGCAATGGCGGCGATCCAACCGGCGGAAACGATCAACACCGACAACGTCACCACACTCAGCGAGACCACAACGCGCGTCATCCTGTCGATCGGCATTCGCATCCGATGATTCTCCTCGTACCTCACTCCAGGTTTTTGAGCTTCGCGACTCTCTGACGCAATGCGACACGATCTTCGGGGCGCAGCACACAGAAATCCTTCCAACCGAGCTTACCGTATTGATACTCATCCAGCAGCCAGCGCAACGGAGTGGTCTTATCGTTTTCGAGGTTGAGGTTGGCTTGCCAAACGTCGATGACCCAGCCATTACCATTCTCCACGTCGTCCGACGTCCCGACGTAAACGAAGTGATGGTCGTATGTCTCTTTGCCTATTACGCTGATGACCAGCCTGTCGTACGTGTGATCGTTGACCAGCATGTAGACCACGGCGGCCGAACAATCGACACAGCGGCCAAACTTATCTCCCTTCTTGTTCATTATCATTCCACCGAGAATCACCCAGAATTCCGGCTTGTGGACCGCCTTTGTGCTCTTGTCGTCCTTTTCTACCATGCCCTTAGCGAACGCGCGAGGCTGTGTCGTGTACTTGTCGTTATCCGTCGATTTGTACCGCCCAACCACACCCTCAATGGGAATATCAGTGATTTCGATCTTGCTCCACTCGGACTTGTATTTATCGAGAATGCCGTAATCAAACAGCAGGTTATCGTGCATCTGAATCGGATTGAGTTGCTGAACCTGGTTAAACTGCTGAATCGGATTGAACTGCTGAATCTGGTTAATCTGCTGGATCGGATTGAACTGCTGAATCTGGTTAAACTGCTGAATTGGCCTAACCTGGGACGACTGGTCGAGCATTGGCGGTCTCGGCGGTATTTTCCAGGACATTAACGGGGCCTGGGCGTTGCTCACGGCATCGACGAGGCACGCATACAGCTTCGATTTATAACTGAGCTTTAAGAGCTTGGGGAAGGACGGCGGCGGGGGCGGCTCCCAATCGGTCAGATAGTCGATCAACTCCTTAAGCCGATTATCATGTGTGTCGTTGATTACGGTTTTGATGGCGGCGACAGCCTTCTTGCTCTCGTCACTTCTGGATCGCAAGAATCCACCCTCCCATTCGACCAGTGCGTCCTTGATTGCTTGTTTGTATGTCTTCATGTCGTTACCTCAAACGAACCTCCCCATGTCATCGACCGAAATGTGGATCTTGGAAAAACTCACCCCGTTGGCCATCTTCTCCAGGATGCGCGTGGACAATTCGGGCAGCAGGGTCTGGGTGAGGATGCGGTCGATCTCGCGCGCGCCGCTCAGCGGGTCGCAGCGCTCGGCGAGCGACTGCACCAGCGGCGGGTCGTAGGTCAGCTCCGCGGCGTGGTTCTCCCGCACGCGCCGCTGCACCGACTGCAGCTTCAGCTCCACGATGCGCACGATCTCCCGCTGGCGCAGCGGGTGGTATGGCACGATCACCAGCCGGGCCAGCAGCGCCGGGCGGAAGTGGCGCAGCAGCTCCGGGCGCAGCGCTTCCACCAGCTCGTCGTCGCGCGCCGCCGTCTGGGCGATGAGCTCCGAGCCGGCGTTCGACGTCAGCAGGATCACGGTGTGGCGGAAGTCGACCGGCACCCCCTCGCCGTCCTCCAGCACCCCCTTGTCGAAGACCTGGTAGAAGAGGTCGACCACGTCGGGATGCGCCTTCTCGATCTCGTCCAGCAGCACGGCGCTCCACGGCCGGCGCCGCACCGCCTCGGTCAGCACGCCGCCCTTGCCGTAGCCGACGTAGCCCGGCGGCGCGCCCTTCAGCGTGGCCACCGAATGCGCCTCCTGGAACTCCGACATGTTGAAGGAGATGAGATTGCGCTCGCCGCCGTACAGCACGTCGGCGAGCGCCAGCGCCGTCTCGGTCTTTCCCACGCCGGTCGGACCGACCAGGAGGAAGACGCCCTTCGGCTTGGCCGGATCTTCCAGCGAAGCGCGGGACGTGGAGATGCGGCGGCAGATGGCGTCGAGCGCCTGCGGCTGCCCGACGATGCGCTCCGCCAGCCGTTCCTTCAGCGTGAGGACGCTGCGGACCTCGTCGGCCAGCATGCGGCCGACCGGAATGCCGGTCCAGCCGGAGACCACCGAGGCGATGGTGCGGGAGTCGACGTGGAGCGGGACCATCGGCTCGGGCCCCTGCAGCAAGTCGAGCCGGGCGATGAGCTCCTGGAGGTCCGTGCCGTCGCCCTCCATCGACCGGATTTGCGCCACCAGCTCGCGCTCTTTCGTCCATCGCTCCCGCGCGCCGGCGCGCTCCCGGCCCAGGCGCGCCAGCTCGGCCTCCAGCTCCGGCGCGCGCAGGCCGCGCGGAGCCTTGTCGCCCTCGCGCTTCTTGACCTCCAGATCGGCCTCGGCGATGCGGATGCGGCGGTCGAAATCCTCGATCGAGGCCGGCGTTCCGTCCTGCGCCAGCGCCACGCGCGCGGCGGCGGTATCGAGCACGCCGATCGCCTTGTCCGGCAGCCGCCGCTCGGCGAGATAGCGATGCGAGAGCTGCACGGCGCTGCGCACCGCCTCGTCGAGGATGCGCACGCCGTGATGCGTCTCCAGATGCGGCGCCACGCCGCGCAGCATGTCGAGCGCCGCCTCTTCGTCCGGCTCCTCGACCTTGACCACCTGGAATCGCCGGGTGAGCGCCGGATCCTTCTCGAAATACTTCTTGTACTCGGACCAGGTGGTGGCGGCGATGGTGCGCAGCTCGCCGCGGGCCAGCGCCGGCTTGAGCAGGTTCGCCGCGTCGCCCTCCCCCGCCACCCCGCCCGCCCCGATGAGGGTGTGAGCCTCGTCGATGAAGAGGATGACGGGACTGCTCGCCGCCTTCACCTCGGCGATGACGGACTTCAGGCGGTCCTCGAACTCGCCTCGCACGCCCGCCCCCGCCTGCAGCAGGCCGAGGTCGAGCGCGCGGAGGGAAATGTCGCGCAGCGGCTCCGGCACATCGCCGGCCGCCACGCGCAGCGCGAAGCCCTCGGCCACCGCGGTCTTGCCGACGCCGGCGTCGCCGACCAGGATCGGATTGTTCTGCCGGCGCCGGGTGAGGATGTCGATGACCTGGCGGATCTCCGAGTCGCGGCCGCGGATCGGATCGATCTTCCCGGCGCGCGCCTCGGCGGTCAGGTCGAGGGTGTACTTGTCGAGCGCCGTCGACGGCGAGTCCGTCGTCTTCGACGCACGCTCGGCCCGCGGCACGGCGGACTCCTCCTCCGATTCGCGGATGAGATCGCGCAGCGTTTCGCGCAACGACTCGCGCGGGATTTTCGCCAGCCCCGGACACGACTCGTGGATCACGGTGCGCAGCGAGTCGTCCTCGTAGAGCGCGAGCAGCAGGGCGGCGGAGCGGACGGCCGGCCAGTCGAGGATCAGCGACGAGAGCGTCCACGCCTCGCGCAGCAGGCGCACCACGTGCGGCGACATGGCCGGCGTCCGGCTGTTGCCGCGGTCGAGTTTCTCCAGCGCCCGCGTGAGCTGCCGCGTGAGGCCGTTGGGGTCGATGCCGTAGTTGCGCAGCACCGGCCCCACGTCGGTGTCCGGAAGCTCGAACAACTTCAGCAGGAGGTGCTCGACTTCGACGTTGTAGTGCGTCTGCGCCACGCAGAGCGCCGCGGCCGTCTCCAGCGCGCGCTTGCAGACGGGATCGAGCTTGTCGATGAGAGCGCGCAGTTCGTTGCTCATCGCCGTCCCACCAGTCTGACCTGCGAGTCGTTGACCACCGACCAGCGGCGCGTGAGCCACGACGTCCAGCCGAGGAACACCCCCTCCGCGACGCTGAGGCGCAGCGCGGGCACCTCGGCCGCGGCGAGCGTGAGCCGGAAGGCGAAGCCGACCTGCTCGCTCAGGTAGAAGCGCACCGCCGCGACGAGTGCGGCAAACGCGCGGCCGTTCGGCAGGAACGAGAGGAACTGATCGAAGGTGAGCGGGCCGAGCTGCACCTCGATGCCGGCGTCGTCGCTCCAGAGGCGCCGGCCGAGGATTGCGCCGGCGCCGAGCAGCTGGTTCTGCCCGGACGCGCCGATCTTCGTGACGTCGTCGTCCTCGACGACGTCCCACCGCCCCTCGAACTGCACCACGCTCGCCGTCACGCCGAAGTAATCCTCGAGCAGGCGTACCAGCCCCGTCGTCGAGCGGTAGCGGTCGACCAGCAGCCCGGCGTACGGCAGCAGCGCGCGGTCCGCGATCTTCATCCGATCCCGCAGGGACGGCATGCCCAGGCCGAGGAAGGCGTAGAGCACCGAGGCGATGCGGCCGCGGGCGGGAGCCTTCGGATCGAGCGCCGGACGGTATTTCTTCCGCGCCCGATAGAGGAGCGAAATGAGCCGGTGATTGAAGATGTCGAGGAAATCGGCGAACGCGGTGTCTTTGTGTAAGGTCCGCTCGACGATGAGCTCCGTCACCGCCAGCGGAAGAGGGCCGAGCGCGCCGCCCAGTCCGAGGACGTTGACCACCATCTCCGCCGGCTCTCCTCTGAGAGCGGGATGCACCTTCTCCACGTCGCCGGGAGGAAACTCGAGGCTGACCGCATGGCGGAAGCGCACCGCCTCGCGCCGCGGGTCGACGCCCTCGCCGGGCGGCGTGCGCTCGGCGTAGAGCTCTTCGATCAGCCGCACCGCCTGCAGAAAGGTGAAGCGGTGGCCCTCCTCGAAGAGCCCTTCGATGACGGAACGGCTCATCGCGCGGACCTCGTCCGGCAGAATGTGGGACATGCCGCAGCGGCTACAGGACGGGCTTCGCGCCGACCATGGGACGCCATCGTTTCCATTCCTCACTTTCGCGGGCCGAGCGGCGGATGACGAGTTGCGTGAACGAGTTCATTGAAGCGAACAGCCCGAAGAACTGATTGAGCACCGAGGCGAGCAGGAAGGCGCTCCCGCCGTCGAATTTGCTCTCGTCGAACAGCAGCTCCACCTCGATGCCGCGGGAGAAGCCCTGCCACGCCGGTCCGCCGGTCATGCGCCGCACGACCGGCCGGTGCGACATGCGGCGGATGCCCTGGATCTGGTGCTGCAGCGCCGGCACGTCGGCCGGGCAGTAGAGATTGAGGATCTCCTGCAGCGCCTCGAGGGCGTCCTCGGTCTCGCCGAGGGAGAGGTAGTTGAGCGACAGGTGCGACACCAGGCGCCAGAGCATCTGCCCTCCCAACGGCGGATCGACCGGGTGCGTCGGCTTCTTGAGACAGACGATGTCCTTCACCGGCACGGCGACGTCGGTCTGCATCGGATGGCCGGCGGGGATCTCCGCCGCCAGCGCGCGATTGGTGCAGAGCAGGTGGGCGTAGACGATCTCGTCGTGTGGGCGGCCGGGATTGAAGTCGAGATCGCGGAACGACAGCAGGACGTCGGTGCCGGTCATGCCGGAGTGCTGCGCCGGCACGCGCCGCGCGTGCCAGAAGGCGCGCTGCGCGCGGTGCTCCATGTCGTGCGTGAAGGAGTAGAACGGCGCGTACTCCCGCGTGCGGTCGGCGCTGTCGGAGGTGCCGGAGACGGAGATGATGGAGTGGATCTCGGTGGCCTGGTCCCGGCGCAGGTCGGGGACCAGCCGATACTCGAGCTGCCGGTGGTCGATGCGCAACGGCTCGCTGGTCTGGCGGAAGAGATTGGTGGCCGGCGTGCAGCCGAGAATGAACGTCTCCGGCGTGAGCCGGAGTTTGGCGGGCGGCACCTTGAAGAGAAAGAGCAGATCGACGGACCCGCCGGTCATCGCGCCGCGCAGGTGGCGGACGTCGAAGAAATGGAACTTCTCCGGCAAGGTGAAGTACTCGCGCAGCATCCGATAGGCGGGATGCGAGTACTTCGGATAGGGGATGACGTCCTCGTCGGGCCCGAATCCCACGGGGAGGACGGCGTCGCCGGCGACGTCGTTCGGCGCCTCCGCTCGGTCCGGGAGAACCGCCACGCGGAGCAGGTCGTTCATCAGCAGCTCGTACAGCCGCGCGACGACCGGCGACTCGCCGTGGAGATAGAAGCGCAGCCTGTCGATCTTCAGGACCTCGAACGGGTCCTCCCCCTTCGCTTCGAGCCGCAGGCGGAGGACGGAGGCGACGCTGGAAGCCTTGTCGATGAAAGGGAAGCGGTCGGGCGCCACCAGCTCCGCCGCCGTCACCGCCACCGGCCAGAGCTCGACCGGATAGGCGGTGCGAAAGCGCACCACCGTGCCCTCGTCCGCGTGGGTGAAGACCTGGGTATGGCGCAGCACCTGGTGGGACGAGGTCAGCTCGAAGCGCTTCGCATCGACCTCGAAGCGCACCACCGTCATCGACGGCACCGGCACCAGGTAGTGCGGATAGAGAACGTTCAGCAGCTCCGCGGCGATCTCGGGAAAGTCGTCCGCGAGATCGGCCTGGATGCGCGCGGTGAGGAAGGCAAACGACTCGATGAGCCGCTCCACGTGCGGATCGGCACACTCGTGGGGATGCAGCTCCAGCCGCGCCGCCACCTTCCGGTGCTCGCTGGCGAAGCGCACGCCCGCCTGCCGCAGGTACGACAATTCCTCGAGGTAGTAGTGGAGAAAGTCTTCATTCGAGCTCTGCATACCCGTCAGCGCTCCCTTCCTACGTAGGCACCGCGGTGGTGAAAGCGAACGGCTCGGGGACGCTGTCGGCGACCAGCACCGCCTCGATGAAGGCCAGGAGGATGAAATCGTCGTCCTTCGCCGGCTCCACGGTGACGTGCACCTCCGCCAGCCGCGGCTCGTAGATCTGGATGGCGCGGCGGAGGACCTCGGCCATGCGCGGCCAGTCTTGAGCGTTGCGGGCGGAGAAGGTCGAGAAGTCGGGGATGCCGTAGTCGATGACCGATCGGGTGCGGCCGGCGAGCTCGCTCTCCGGAACCGGGCAGCGGGCGTTGAAGAGCTGCTCCAGCTCGCGGCACACCGATTCCCTGACGCCGGCGGCGTCGAGCGTGCGCATCGGGCGCGACTCGCTCTCCAGGTGGTGCTGTCGATCGACCAGGCGGTCGAACAACGGCATCCGGACCTCGACCTTTCGCTCCTTCATACGTTCGGTTCACTCCCGCCGGGTGCCCCTCCCCCCGCGCGGGCGGAGAGAAGGGCACTCGAAGAAGAGCTAGGCGATCTTTCTCGCCTCGAGGTCGTGCGACGCCGGGAGGTTGCCGCCGGGAGTGCCGTCGGCGTGCTTCTGGTCGATGTACGTGTACTTCACGATGCCGTAGTCCAGCGAGACGTTCTCCACCGGCAGATCGCCGGGCCCGCCGGAGATGCTGTAGTTGCTGATGACCACGTGCTGCATCTCGATCTCCAGGTACTTGACCGACTTGTTGTCCGTCGCGCCGTCGGCGCGCCAGCAACTGAGCGTGGCCGTCTTGATCTGCTTGCCGGACCAGCAGGCCTTGAGAATCGCCGTGGACGCCGTGTCGAGGTACTTGGCGAAGCTGAGGTTCTGATGCGTGGCCTGCTCGATGGTGCCGGCGCCCGCCGCGCTGCGGGTGGGGCTGGTGGGCTGTACGAAGCCGTGGCTGACGGAGAGGACTTCGATCTCCTTGTCGTGCTCGGCCGCCGAGGAGCTTCCGTCGATTCCGTCGAATTTGATGTACATGTAACTAGCCATCGTTTTTCTCCTTTTCTCTCGCCATTACGCCGCGGCCGGCGGGGGCAGCTCGGCCACCAGCCGGATGGAGGCCGTCAACTCCTCGAGCTGGAAGTGCGGGCGCAGGAACACCACGGCGCGGTAGACGCCCGGCCTGCCGGTGACGTCGAAGACGTCGACGCGCGCCTCGCGCAGCGGGTACTGCGCCTTGAGCTCCTGCCCGGCGTCGTCGGTGCCGAGGACGTACCTGCTGATCCAGCGGTTCAGGTAGACCGACATCGTCTCCTTGGTCTGGAAGCTGCCGACCTTGTCGCGGCACATGACCTTGAGGTAATGCGCGAAGCGCGACGCGTTGATGATGTACGGCAGCCTGGCCGAGATGCTGGCGTTGTCGTTGGCCTTGCTGGTGTCGTACTTCTTCGGCTTCTGCGTGGTCTGCCCGCTGAAGAAGGCCGCGTAATCGGTGTTCTTGCAGTGCAAGAGGGCCACGAAGCCGAGGGTGTCGAGCTCCTTCTCCCGGCGGTCGGTGATGGCGATCTCGGTCGGGCACTTCTGCGCCTTGTCGCCTTCGTCGGTGTTGAAGGTGTGGTTGGGCAGGCCGGAGACCTTGCCGCCGCCCTCCACGCCGCGGATGGCGGCGCACCAGCCGTACTGCGCATAGGCGGTGGTGATGCGCAGACCGAGAGCCCACGCCGCGTTGCCCCAGAGGTATTTCTTGTGATCGCGGCCGTCGGTGTCCTCTTTCAGCTCGATTCCATCGGTGCGCGCGAAGTCCGGCCCGTACGGAAGGCGGAGCAGGACGCGCGGCATCACCAGGGTGACGTAGCGCGAGTCCTCCATCTCCCGGAACGACGTCCAGGCGGCCAGTTCGGTGTTCTCGAAGATCTTGGCGAGATCGCGCGGCTTGCCGAGGTCCTGAAACGAGTCCCAGGCCCCGTTGAACAGCTTCGGATCGGCGGCGGCGATGAACGGCGCATGCGCCGCCGCGGCGAGGCCGGCGATCTTCGGCAGCGCCGCCAGATCGGTTGAACTGCGGTCGAACTCGTAGGCGCCGAGAAGTACGCTGAACGGCTTGCCGCCGAACGTGCCGTACTCCTCTTCGTAGATCTTCTTGAACAGCGCGCTCTGGTCGAAGTCCGCCGCCTTCTCGAGATCGTCCTCGATCTCTTTCTTGCTGGCGCAGAGCAACCGCAGCTTCAGCCCGATGCCGGTCTCGGTGTTGGTGACGAGATAATGCAACCCGCGCCATGAGGCCTCCAGCGCCTTGAAATCAGCGTGATGAAGGATCTCGTTGAGCTGCGCGCTGAGCACTTCGTCGATCTGCTGGATCGCCTTCTGGACCGCGGCCACCGGATTGTCTTTGTACTTGTCGTTCTTGAGGATCTCCTTCACGAAATTGCTTCTGAGGGTCTTGGCCTGCTTGAGCTGATTCGGGTCGGGACCGGGCTTTGTACTCGCCGCATCGGCAGCAGTGTCCTTGGCCACGATCAGGTCGAGCAGCGTCTTGCCGCCGACGGCAGGGTCGACTGCTACCGATGGAGTTACCGAGCCGGCTTTCTGTTTAGCTGTAGCCATTTTCAAGCCTCCTGCGCGCTGGCCAGCACCGCTTTGGGATCGCTGGCGACGTCGAGATCTGAGAGAAGATCGTTGAGGAGCTGCCGCTCCAGCAGGAGCGCATTCAGGTCCGGAACGTTCCGGATGATCGCTTCCGGACGGAAGTCTTCGAACTTCGTGAAGGGGATGGCGATCGTCAAGTCATCCGTACCGCTTACCGCGTCCTTCTTCAGCTTGTTCGCCACGCTCTTCAACTCCACGCCCGGCTTGAGGGAGGCCAGGACGGCGTCGAAGTTGTCGCGGTCGATCTCCACGAATTTCCTATCCTTGAAAGCGGGCAATTCGCCGTTGCCGGCGAGGTCCGCCAGGATGCCGACCACCAGCGGCAGCTCCTTCGTCTCGATGGCGCCGCCGGTCTCGACGTCGTAGGTGATCTGGACCCGCGGCGGCCGGACCCGCGTCAGTTTCTGTTGAGTGCTCTCGTCGCTCATGGACTTCTCCTTTCAATGGAACTGGTGAATGAATGGGCGTACCGAACGAAGGTCAGGCCGTGAGTCACCTCCCCTCGATCCCGGTTGGCTTGATTCCAAGCAGCGTGTAGATGGTGGACAGCTCGGAGCTCTTCTGAAGCAGTTGCTCGAGCACCTCGGCGAGGCTCATGTTTCCCCAGGCGACGGCGCGGCGGACCAGGTACGGAACGGGGCTGTGCGGCTCGGTGCGCAGCAGGTACTCGGACGCCTCGCGCAGGCGCGCGTACGCGTCGGCGCGGCTGGCGATCGAGCCGGTGGAAACGACGGCTGCGGCGGCGGGCGCGGAGTCAGGCGGTTGCGGGATGGACTTCATGGCGGGGACCTCCTCGGCGTGTACGCGGGCGACGAATGCGCCGACGTCGGTCAGCGCGGAGCGGAGCGGCGCGAGGGTCGGCGCGTCGTGCTCGCCCAGACGCGCCACGAGCAGCGCCCTCAGCGCGTCGACGGCGGCGGCGGCCGCGTCGAGGTCGCGCCAAAGCGCGGTGAAGAACGCCGGCGGCGTCACCGACGCGCTCACCAGCACGGCGGCCTGCTCCGCTTCGCCGTGCGCGAGCTCCCAGTCCTTCCAGGCGTAGTCCACGCCCTCGTCGCTCGCCGGCGCGGTGATGGGGACGCACTTCACGGTGAAGAGGAACCGGTCGCGCGACAGCCAGGCCACCGGCGCGACGCGCATCTCCGCGCCGTCCTCCTCGAGCCGCGGATGCAGCGTCTCCCAGAACGCATCGCAGAGCGCGGCGATCAGCCGCAGGCCGTGCCCGAGGCCAGCGAAGCCGTGCATCTTGGTCCAGGCCACGGTGAGCCAGACGGCGAGCTGCAGGTCCTTGCTGCGCGTGCGCAGAGACTCGGCCGCCAGCGCGGCGACGCCCGGCCAATCGGCGCGCTTCAGCTCGCGCTTCCACACCCCCTGCGGCAGGGTCGGATCGTCCTCCTCGCGCAGCCGTCCGATCTCGCGGTAGACGGCGTCGAAGCGCAGCGACTCGCCGGCCGGCGCCTCCGCGGAGATCGGCGCGAGCAGCGACTCGAGCTCCGGCAGCGGCGGCACCGGGGCGGCGGCGCGCGCGGTCATCGCGCGCCCTCCGCCACGTTTTTCTCCCCCTTCGGCGCGACGCGCGGGAAGGTCGGGAGCTTGATCGGATTTGCCGTTTCCGGCGCCAGCAGGGCCAGGCGCATGAAGACCTGCATCGGCACCCGCGGCTCGGCGGCGTCGGACGGCTTGGTCACCAGATTGAAGCCGAGCGTTCCCTGCTGGTCGTCCTCGTAGCGCGGCAGGACGGGATTCGCCGCCAGCGCGGCGAGCAGCGCCCACTGGTTGTCGTACTCGTAAACCACGGTGTGGCCTTTGACCGAGCCGCCGCACCGCGGGGGCGAGAGCATCGGCACGCGCGGCGCGTCCTTGGCCCATTGCAGCGTCACCCGCACCGGCTTTCCGACGCTCCAGCGCGGATGCGGCGGCTTCCGGTCACGGCTGGTGACCGTGGTTTGTTCGACGCCGAACGTCCATTCGACGATCTGGTCCCCGGCGTGGTCCTTCTCGCGCGGGGTGCGGAAGACCGCCTCGACGTCGAACGACGGCACCAGGTCGCGTTTGGGGGACTCCAGGAACGGCGCGAAGAACGCCCGGACCTCGTTTATGTCCTGGAGGAACTGCCGGATCTGCGCGAGCTCCGGCTCGGAATCGGTGAACGCCGCGGAGACCTTCGCCTCGTCGAACTTGCGGAAGAAGGCGCGGAGGTCGGCGGGACTGACCTCGTCGAGCGTGCCCGAGCACTGAAACTCGGAGAAGGGATAGCGTCCCGCCAGCCGCTCGTTGAAGGCGGCGGCGATCTCCGCATACTTCCTGGCGGCCACTTCGTTGCAGCGGCCGGTCAGTTCGCGGGAGAGCTGCTGCAGGGCGCTGGTGAAGTAGCGCGAGCCGCCGCCGGCTTCCGGCTCGGCCCGCGCGGCGGAACAGTCGGCCGAGGAGACCTTGGCCATCTTCGGGCCGATGTAGTCCTCGATCGCGGCGACGGCATTGCCGGCCTTCCTGGCGTCGTAGGCGCCGAGGTCGTCGAGGATGTCCTGCCAACGCCGGGCGAGCGGTTGCACGTCGGCGCGATCTCTGGTCCCGACCTTGGTGAGCCAGACCAGCTGCGGCTGCGCGTAGTTGCCGGCGAGGAGGGCGATGCGCTTGCGCGTCGCCTCGGAGTACGCGGCGACCTCCGCGGCATCGCGCGCGCTCCACGCGGACGGCGACGGCGGCGTGGAACCGTCCCACCACGAGAAGCCGCCGAGGCGCGGCCGGTACGGCTGCCCGGCCTCCAGCAGATCGTCGGCGCCGCGCATCAGGCGTGCCGCCTCGGCGGTGACGACATCGGCCACGCCGCGCTGCGAGTCTCCGAACCCGAGGCGGGCGAAGGCCTGCATCACGCGAACCAGCGGCTCGGCCTCGGCGTTGAACGCCACGACGTCGTCGCTGAGCTGCTTCTCGATCATCGTCGCCCCGCCCGCCGGCGGGACCCGCACGTACACGCACGACGAGGCCAGCACGTAGTTCATCTGCGCGCCCGCGCGGTCGCGCATCACCTGATCGACCGAGGCCTGGAGCTCGCGGGGAAAGAGGAGCAGGCTCCTGGCGCGGAAGCGGTCGTACGCCGCCACGGCGTCCATGGCCTGTTCGAGCTGCAGGGCGTTGCACGCCAGGCGCACGCCGGGCGACGGGTTGGCCTGCAGCACGCTTCCCTGCGGCGCGGCGGCCACGAACTGCCGCTGGACGAAGCTGTCGAGCGCGTGCTCCAGCGCCAGGGTGTCCTCGGAGAGCCGCGCCAGCGGCTGCCCGTCGCGCACGGCGAGAAACGGACCGGTGTACCGCGAGCGCTCGCCGGCCAGCGTGGAACGGAAGAACCTCCAACCCCGCCGCCCCGCGTCATTCACGCGCAGCGCGGCCTCGGGGCCGAGCAACTTCGCGCGCTCGATCTGCGGAATGAGGGCCTTGAACTGCGCTCCGAGATTGAAATCGTCGTTGGGACGGAAGGCCCAGTCGAGATCCGGCCCGCTCAGCGCGGTCTCGACCACGTGAATGCGGCGGGAGAGCTCCGCCAGCTCCGTGGCATCGCTGCCGGTCGCACGGTGCCACGCGGCGGCGTCGAGCGTCGCGGCAAGCTGCTGCAGCCGCGCGTCGAACGGGTTGCGGCGATAGAGCTCGGAGTAGAAGGCGTCGGTCACCGCCTCCAGCTGTTGGCGCGAGCGCACGGCGTAGGGCGGGCGGTCGAAGGCGTGATCGCCGGCGGCGGCCAGCGCGCGTTGATAGAGCTCGCCCTTCTTGTAGAACGCCGCGGGCAGCTCCTGGTCGAGGGAGTAGCGAACCACGGCGCCGAGGTCGCGGAGATTGCCCGATCCAACCCTCGAGAGACGGTCGAAGGTGCTGACGTTCTCGTCGAGCTGCCTGACGCCCTCGACGAATCGCTTCATCTCCAGGAACTCGGGGATCTGGTCGACAGGGACGATCGGCGCCGCGGCGAGGGACTCCGTCTCGGACGGCGCGAGCACCGGTTGCACCTCTTCCAGGCGGTACTCCTTCGAGGTGAGCAGGTCTTCCGCTTTCCGCCGCAGGCCGCGATCGAGGGCCAGGAAGATCACCCTGTCGAACGCGACGCCGATGGCCCGCTCCAGCCGGTTGTTGAAAGGGCTGAACCAGGAGGACGGCACCACGATCGAGCCGTAGCGGCGAAAATCGATCGCCGACATCTCGGTGAGCAGCGTGATCGCGGAAGACGTCCCTTCCGCTTCCACTTTGGCCCGATCGAGAGGGTCGGCCTTCTGCAGAGTGTCGATCCGCTCCGCGGCGGTTTGCAGGAACGGTCCGAGCACCGCGTTCTTGTGCGCGAACCTGATCTGGGCCCACGCCAGCGCGCCGGCACAGGCCAGGGCCGCCAGCACCGCAGCGATCTGCGCGATGCGTACCTTTCGATTGCGCGCCACGACCGTGCGCCCGGCCGGGGTGGCCAGACCGGCCTCGAGGAAAATCTTCTTCTCGATCAGGTCGGCGAGGAAGGCAACCTTCCCGGCCGGCCTGGCCTCGGCCGCGGCACCCACTCCCTCGCGGCCGCAGAAATAGACCCCGCGGAAGATGAGCGAGCCCTGGTAAGCGGTCGGCTTGAGGAGGTTGTCGAGGCAGACGCGGACCGGCCGTTCCAGCGAAGCCAGCGCCTCGGGAAAGCGCAGCAGCCAGTCGGCCTCCGACGTCCCCAGGGCGAAGGTCTCCATCTGCAAGTCGTCGATCCGAGGGACGAGCGCGGTGAACGCCTCGTTCACCCATGCGCCGCGATAGGTGGCGTCGATGCCGTACGGACTCGACCACCCGAGCATCTCGCGGCGCGCGCTCTCCGGCAGGCTGCTGCAAAGGCTGGCGAATCCCGTCAGCCGCTCGCAGCCGGTGACCAGCACGTACACCGGCAGGCGAAATCCGATCTGCTGCTGCGCGTCCCACAGCCGGCGGAAGATGCGTCCCGCGTTCGCCGCCAGCGCGGCGCGCTCGGTCTCGTCGTCGATTCCTTCGATCAGGTCGGCGCAGGGGAAGGCGACGATGACGCCCTCCGACGCGCGCTCCGGCCGCAGCTCGAGCAGCCGGCGCATGGCGTCGTCCCATTCCTTGTCGGCGGATCCGGCGAGGTCGAGCACCGCACCCTGGTTTCCGAAGAACCAGAAGCCGCGCCCCATGCCGAGGTGCATCCCCGTCTCGGGCGCGCCGCCCCACGGAAGGTCGAGCTCCGCGTTGGCGAAGAGGTCCGCGTCGCGCGCGCGCTCGCCGCCCGCCAGCAGGAACAGCGGCAGGTCGTAGATGTCGCCGTCGCTCACCCGGCCGAACATCTGTCTGGCGCGGCGAAAGGCCTCGGGAACGGTGACCACGGCCTCTTCGCCGGCGGGGGTGTCCGGAACGTCGTCCGCCGGCTCGGCCGGCTCGTCGCCGTCGAAGAACTTGGAGACCTTCGCCGCCCGGCGCAGCAAGGTCACCAGCAGAACAATGATGGTCAACGCCAGCGCGAGCACCGCCCCGAGCGCGTAAGGCCACGCGGCCCCGAAGACGGTCAACGGCCACCTCCCACGGACGGAGGCACGATCACGTCGACGTTTTTGCTGATCTGCGAAACGGCATTGCGCCAGATCAGGTGTGCGCCGGCGATCCAGACGACGATCACCACCGCGATCGTCCAGATCCACGGCTTGAGGTATGGCAGCCTGGAGATGGCCGCCCCGTCCAGCGTCGCGGAGTAGGCCTGCGGCACCACGCGGTCGGCGTCCTGCAGGACCTTCGGCTCGCGCGCGTAGATGAAGCCGAACAGGCGGAAGCGATACCACTCGATCCGGGTCTCCGCCTGGGGATGGTCGCGATATTTCCCCTGGAACCCGAGCGCCAGGACCATCAGGTAGATGCGCGCCAGCTCGCGGTAGACGGCGTCGCGTGCTTTGAGCAGTGCGTCGATGCGGTCGAACAGCTCATCGCCCGCGCGATGGGTACCGAAGAACTTCGCCTCCAGCAGATGCTCGCGCCAGTCGTCGCTTCCGGCCCACTCGAGATTGATGAAGACCTCGTCCGCCAGCGCCGCCATGGCGTATTGCGCGCCGCGGTAGTACTGCACGCCGAAGTCGCCGCCTTCGCGGCCGGCGTCGAGCGATTGCTGCTCGAGCACCGCCACCAGCTTGCGCCAGACGCCGAGCGGCGACTCCCGCGGCTCCTCTTCCGCCGCGCCGCCGACCGTTCCGTCGCCCTGGAAGGGCCACGATCCCTCCTTCACCCGCCCGCGGAGCCGAAGCACTTCACCGTAAAACTGTCGAAACTTGTCGATCAGGAACATGGGGCACTCACTCGCGATGGCGAACGAACAGGACGACCGATTCGGGACGAAGCTGCTGCCCGTCGGCAGCGGGATTGACGACCACCAGATCCTCACCGGCCACGACGAGCTGTCCGTCGACCGTCAGTGAATAGATCGCCATGCCGAGCGGCGGGACCAGGTCGGCGTCGGCGCCGAGGCGGTTCCGGGGCAGGCCCAGGACGCGGTAATTGCGCTGCGCGGCGATCTTCGACGCGGCGGCGATGATGCTCCCCCCTACCCAGCCGGCCATCTCGTGTTCCGCGACGTTCAACGGCGCCTGCACGCCGAGGATCAGCGTGCGCGTCATCCAATCGGGATCGAACCGGAGGCGATACTCGTCGCCCCTGCCGGTGAACACGTACCGCGTGTACTTCTCGTGGACGCCCTCGGAGATCGCGCCGTCGAGAAAGCGGTACGCCCGGTCGAAGGTGGCCTGCAGGTCGTTGTGGTCGTACGGCTCGAGGACCGGCGGCACGAGCGAGCGGCAGAGGCCCGCCAGGTGGCCGACGACCGAGCAGAGCGAGAGGTACAACTGGAAGGGATGCGCGACGCCGCTGCGCAGCAGCGCCTCGAAGGGCGGCAGCTCCCCCACTAGGCAGTGCACGAGCAGTTTGGTATCGAGGAGGTGCGCCGTTTTCGACGACATCGACGGGTTGCGCACCTGGTCGGCCAGGAAGCCGGCCTTCTCGCGCAGCCGCGTGGCGATCCGGAGACAGAGCTCGTACGTCGCCGAATCGGGCCGGACCCACAGCCACGGCGGCTCGAACCCGGTCTGGGCGAAGCGCTCGTTGCGGCGCTCGATCTGCACCAGGGGGAATCCGACGTACTTCGCATCCAGGTCGTTGGTGGCGACGAGCGCGAGCTTCGGGCGGAGCACGGTCAGGTGAAGTTCGCCCTCGCCGGTGATCTCGTCGGCGACCGCGCCGCCGTCGACCGATTCGTATCGCTCGGTGAAGGCCAGCCCTCGGCCGTGCGCCGTGACCGCCAGATGCACCATCAGCGGCCGGTTCCGCAGCTCGTCGGCGCGGGCGCTGAGATCGATGGCCAGGCCGGGAACGTCGCCGGCGGTGTACGACACCACCAGGCCGTCGGGCATCACCGCTTCCAGCTCGACCACGCGCAGGACGCCGGCGGCCAGCTTCACCCGGTCGATCTCCAGGTGCCGCACGCCCCAGTGGAACGGCGAGATGGCGCCGGCGTGGTACTGCAGCAGCGCCTCGTGGCGCCACGAAAGCCGCTGGAAATGCTGCGGCGCCAGGAGCATCCCCTCCTGCCACTGGATCGCTGCCGGGACGTCGCGCGCGCTCCTCATCGCCGGGCCTCCACTTTGAGATCGGTCTCGCCGAGGACGACGTTCGACGCCTGCTGCGGCGGCACGACGGCGCGGTGCTCGCCGCTGCTCTGGTAATGGGCGAAGACCACCACCCTCCTGGCGCCGGCGCGGTACTCGATGCTCATCGGCCCCACGCGCTGCCCCGGCACCCACTCGCGCGTCTCCACCTCGAGCTTCCGCGGGTGATCGGCCTGGAAACGGCTCTTGGTGGCGAACCAGTCGGCGGCGGAGACTTTCAGAAGCTCGTCGAGCAGCTTCTGGTCGTAGACCACGACGAAGTCGACGGCGATCGCCGTGTCGTCATTCGCTCCCGGCACGACCGTGACGGTCAGCGGAAGCTTGCCGCCGAATGCCGCACGAACCGTCTCGGATGTCGAGCACCCGGTTACGGCGGTCGCGAGAAGGAAGACCCAAATCGCGACGAATCTGCGAACGGAAGAGACAGGCATCCCAGAGAAACGACGACGTCTCCCGCCGCGCCTACCATTGATCATGAGATTAGGACCGCCTTGAAATCTAACACGCTAGAGAGACATCCGGAATGATTTCTCCCTATAGGTCCGTGCTTTTCTCTTGGTAGCAATCGCTAATTGGCGTCGCCGGCTGCTGCTCGACTCCGCCGGTAGGCGATGGAGGGCCGCATCCACCCGGGCCGCGTTCGAAAGTCCCCCTCTCCCTGCCGCGGCAGGGAGAGGGGGGGCGGGGTGATGCGGGGGCTTACTGCTTCGGCGCGGTCGGCGGTTCAGGCGTCGCGTCGTTCTTCCGGTGGCGGCGGCCACGGAGCGAGCGCTTCATCTCCGCCACGTGCGGCCGGACCGGGTCTCCGGCGTCGACGGTGACGAAGCCTTTCGCCACGCGGTAGACGCCGCGAGCGGCCTTTGCCGCCTTCAGCTTGCGGCGCAGGATCGCCATGTCGACGCGGCGCGCGAGCGCGCGGGCCTCGTCGCGCACGCCGCCGTACGCCAGCTCGAAGGCGATCGCCTCGCGCAGCTCGACGGCGTTGGCGACTGCGCCGCCGACGGCCGGCGCGGCCTCGACGAAGATCGCGGCGTTCTCCAGCGTGACCGCCGAGGTGCCGCGGGCCAGCCGGACCTCGGCTGACGACAGCAACCTCGGAACGGCCTCGTCGGGGAACTCCTCGGCCATCGCACGCAGCCGAGTCATCCGCTCCAGAGCGTCACGGGTGAACTTGTTGGCCGGCTCACTGAGCTGGCCGGGGGTATCGGGAATTGTGGTCATGATCTTTCTCCTTCTTTCTTTTCAATCAGTTAGTCAATGTTGCAACATTTGTGTCCGCATGCGGTATTAAATATAGGTCCGTCACATCTGCTTGTCAAGAGGGGCTCCCAGGAGCTACATTTATAGGACGGCATGGAACTCCTGCACCTCGAGCTCCGCAGGGCACGTGAGAACGCAGGCCTGAGCCAGCAGGCGCTGGCCGACCGGGCGGGCATTCCGCGCAATCAGGTGGTGCGCGCGGAGCGTGGCGATAACATCACCATCGATACGCTGCGCAAGATCGCGGCGCACCTGCCGGTGACCGAGTTGCCCTTGCTGGACACGAAGGGCTTCCGGGTGGACATCGTGGCCGAGCCGGAAAAGCTGTTCATCGCCTCGCTGGAGAACGTGTTTCGCCTGACCGGCGCGCTGCTCGGCGCGATCCACCTGGCCATGGAAGCACGCAAGGCCGCGGAGATCGCCCGCCGCGCCACCCCGCCGCTGCCGAACGAGACCGCCGACGTCGATCCCCTCCTCCTCCTGCGCGGCCTCGCGCGACTCGCCGAGGAGATCGAGAGCCTCGGCAGGGAAGCGAAGATCGCCTAGTGGGCGGCTGATCGATTCCGCCTGCAAGGGAAGCTGAATCGCCGGCAACCGAAGCGCGATCGCCGGCAACGGAAGCGTGCACGCTGGCAACCGAAGCGCGTTTTCTTCCAACGGAAGCGTGCGCGCTTCCGTTGTAAGGATGAACGGTGGCGATGGAAGCATGACGTGCTTCCTTCGTAAGCGATCTCGCTTCCGTTGCCACCGATCACGCTTCCATTGCAAGCGTTCACGCTTCCATTGCCAGCGATTTTTCTTCCGTCGCCAGCGATCACGCTTCCGTTGCCAGCGATGTTTCTTCCGTTGCCGGCGATCGCGCTTCCGTGGCCAGCGATTGCGCTTCGCGTTTCAGCGTGGCGTGTAGCGAAGGGTCGCGGCACCTTCTCCCCGCAAGCGGGGAGAAGGGCTCTGGCGCCGCGGATGAACCATCCTTGACAACAAATGTTGTCAAGGCTACGATCCCCTCGTGCTCGACGTCCAGGTCATCGACGATCCCGCCGCGGCGACGGTGGCCCTGGAGCCGATGCGAAGCCGGCTCCTCTCCGAGCTGGCCGCGCCCGCCTCGGCGGCGACGTTGGCCGCGCGGGTCGGCCTGGGCCGGCAGAAAGTCAACTACCACCTGCGCGCCATGGAGGCGCACGGGCTGGTGCGTCTGGCCGAGGAGCGGAGGTGGGGCGGGCTGACGGAACGGCTGCTCGTGGCGACGGCCGCTTCCTACGTCGTCTCGCCGAGCGCCCTCGGTCCGGTCGCCGCGGATCCGGATCGGGAGATCGACCGGCTGTCCGCCAGCTATCTCATCGCCCTCGGCGCGCGGGTGGTCCGCGAGCTGGGCGACCTCGTTCGCCGCGCGACAGAGACGGGCAAGCGCCTGGCGACCCTGGCGGTGGATACCGAGGTCCGCTTCCGGTCTGCGGCGGAGCGGGCGGCGTTCAGCAGCGAGCTCACCGAGGCCATCACGAAACTGGTTGCGAAGTACCACGATGAATCCGCACCCGGCGGGCGCGCGCATCGCCTGGTGATCGTCGCGCATCCCCTGCCGCGGAAATCCGATTCCAAGGAGCCGTCATGAGCGTGAAGAAAGAAGCCTCCGGACGCCGTTCGGTCCAGGTCGAAGTCGAGGTCCCCGGCACGCCCGAGGAAGTCTGGCAGGCCATCGCCACCGGGCCGGGCATCTCGTCGTGGTTCGTGCCGACCGAGTTCGAGGAGCGCGACGGAAAGCCCGTCGCGGTGACGTTGAACTTCGGGCCGGGCATGGATTCCCGTTCCACCATCACGGCCTGGGACCCGCCGCGGATGTTCGCCGCGCAGGGCGAGGGCTGGGGCGGCTCGCCGCCCATCGCGGACGAATGGAGCGTCGAAGCGCGCGACGGCGGCGTCTGCGTCGTCCGCGTGGTGCACAGCCTCTTCTCCAGCACGGACGACTGGGACGACCAGCTGGAAGGCACCGAATCCGGCTGGCCCGGCTTCTTCCGCATCCTGCGGATCTACCTCACGCACTTCCGCGGCCAGCGCTCCGCGATGATGCAGTGGATGGCTCCCGCCGCGGGAACCGCGGCGGAGGCGTGGGAAACGCTGACCGCGGCACTGGGACTGACGGGCGTGCGCGCCGGGCAGAGCTGGACCGCGCCGGCCGGCGTCCCGGCGCTCAGCGGCGTGGTGGAGCACGTCAGCGAGAGGCCGGCCAACGCGCTGCTGCGGCTCGACCAGCCGGGGCCCGGCACCGCCGCCCTCGGCGCCGTCAACTTCGGCGGCCAGGCCATGGTCACGCTCAGCTTCTATCTCTACGGCGATCAGGCGTCCGGGACCGTCGCCCGCGAGACGCCGCTCTGGCAGGCGTGGATCCAGGAACGCTTCCCGAGCTGACCGCGCTCATCGCTCACGTGGCGGCGATCGGGAAGTGCTCCGCCTTTCGGTGGTCGGTCACTTCCAGCTCGCCGTCGTTCAGGATCAGGAGGCGGTCGGCCCACTGCGCGGGCGCGCGGCGGTGGGTGATGAACAGCACCATCCGGTCGCGCGCGTAGTCGCTGAGTCCCTCCAGCAGCGCGTCCTCGGTCTTGCTGTCGAGCGCGCCGCTGGCCTCGTCGAGGATCAGCATGTCGCCGCCGCGCACCAGCGCGCGCAGGATCCCCAGCCGCT